>CAEZTL010000001.1_pt1 | contig 32761 bp, 26 predicted proteins | sample 7264221 | NCBI WGS metagenome assembly CAEZTL01 (sample SAMEA6813803, study PRJEB35770) | uncultured Candidatus Planktophila sp. | biome: Freshwater; feature: Freshwater reservoir; material: water | place: Czech Republic | collected 2017-08-18 | depth 0.5m m
CCCTTATCTAGAAGCTTTTGCCATAGCTCTGGCGCAGGAATATCAAATCCTGAGAAGAGAAGGAAGTTTGCCTTGCTCGGCGTGACTTTTAAACCCAGCGCCTCTAGTGATAGGCGTAGCTTCTCTCGAGCAGCAACTAATCGATCGACATTGGCTAGCAATTCATCCTGGTGCTCCAAGGCAACTTCTGCGGCTGCCTGTGTAAGCGAACTCAGGTGATATGGGAGTCGAACCAAAAATAAAGCACTCACTACTGCCGGATCTGCCACAAGATATCCGACTCGTGCGCCAGCAAATGAGAAAGCCTTACTCATTGTGCGAATCACTACAATCCTTGGATTTGCAGCAATCAATGTAACAGCCGATTGCTCATCGGAAAATTCTGCGTATGCCTCATCTACCACCAAGAGACCTGGACATGTCTTTGCTAGATTGAGAATTTCTGCAATCGAAAGCGAATTTCCAGTTGGATTATTGGGTGTTGTGATAAAGGTAAGAGACGGAGCACTTTCACCTATCTCTTTCTTAGCGACCTCAATATCAAGTGAAAAGTCTTCACGACGTGAGCCATTACGCCACTCACACCCAATAACACGCGCGATTAAAGGGTGCATCGAATATGAAGGAGTAAATCCAATAGCGCCCGATTTACCGAATGCAAGAAAGAGTGATTGGATAATTTCATTACTTCCATTAGCAGCCCAGATATTTTCTGCAGAGAAAGTGGTGGAAGATTGAGAATTAATGAATGAAGCCAGACCTGCTCGTAACACATTTGCATCTCTATCAGGATATCGATTGAGGTGGAGTGCACTCTCTTGAATACGTGTTGCTATCGCTTGAGATAGCTTTGGAGAGAGTGAATACGGATTCTCATTTGTGTTAAGGGTTGCCTGGGCAGGAACCTGTGGAGCGCCATATGGCGCTAAACCGCTTAGGCGATCAACTAGTGGTAACCACTCTGGCCACTGGCTCATGGCTTCTCATAACTAGAGGCGTTTTCAAAGCGTGCAGTCATAGCTTCACCGTGTGCAGGTAAGTCCTCTGCATTCGCAAGAGTAACTACCGTGGCAGCAATATCGTTAAAAGATTTCTCATCATATTCAATAAAGTGAAGTCCGCGAAGGAAAGTCTGAACCGAGAGCCCGCTACTGTGACAGGCACATCCACCCGTTGGCAGAACATGATTTGAACCAGCTGAATAATCACCAAGGGAGACCGGCGAGAAACGACCGACAAATACTGCTCCGGCATTACGAATTGATTCGCTATCTCTCTGTGAATTCCGTGTTTGAATCTCTAAGTGTTCAGCTGCATAGGCATTAACGACATCAAGTCCTTGTGCGATTGATGACACGAGTACGGCTGCAGACTGATTCCCCGTTAAGGCTGCGCGAATACGATCAGAGTGCTTCGTTACTGCTACGCGTTTTTTTAATTCAACTTCAACTGCTTCGATAAGTTCGGCAGAATCTGTAACTAAAACTGCAGCAGCAATAACATCATGTTCTGCCTGACTTATGAGATCAGCCGCCACATCAGCAGCAATGGCGGACGAATCTGCCAATATCGCTATCTCGGTTGGGCCTGCCTCTGAATCAATGGCGATAATTCCGCGCAAGGCGCGCTTAGCCGCAGCTACATAAATGTTTCCCGGACCAGTTACCAGGTCGCAACGTTCGGCTACATCTTTCATTCCATAAGCAAAGAGTGCTATTGCTTGCGCTCCCCCAATTGCATATACCTCAGTGACGCCAAGCAGGGCACACGCTGCAAGAATTGTTGGATGAGGTAGACCGCCAAACTCTTTCTGTGGTGGTGACGCAACTGCAATGCTAGAGACTTGCGCAATCTGGGCAGGGATTACATTCATCAGTACAGAACTTGGATATACCGCTCGGCCGCCAGGAACATAAAGTCCAACGCGATCAACTGGAATCCATTTTTCGCGCACGGTTCCACCATCAACGACAGTGACAGTAGATTCGCGACGCACCTGTGATGCGTGAACTTTTCTAATTCGCTCCGCAGAAAGCTCTAGGGCAGCTCTGACTGCTGGGTCTAGTTGAGAGAGTGCATTATCAAGTGCTGCTTGTGGAACACGGATAGATTCTGGGCGAACTCCATCAAATTTTTCTGCGAGTTCTAGCAGATCGGATTCGTTACCGTCTTTAACTCGCTGCAGTATTGGTTCAATTGTGAGCATCGCCGCTGCAACATCTAGAGTCGCGCGTGGAAGCTCAGCTTGATACTGAGCTTTGGAGAGCTCTCTCCCCCGTAAATCAACGCGCCGCAACATATCGCTAATTCTACTTTGACTTAACTACTTGATGCGCCTCGGTTTTGAGTGGGCGATTTAGCTGCGAATCATGCACTCGGGGCCCAGAATCGCCTTGAGATCTGCACTCAAACTCGGTGATGATGTGACAAGAGCATCGACTTTAAGGGTCGTCGATTTATCCTGGTCTACAACATGTAGATGCACTTCGCGCTTTCCTGGATGAGAGCGGAGAATCTCCTTCATCCGTTCAACTATCGGTGGTGTCACCTGTGAGGCTGGGAGCGAAATAAGTAACGGGCCAGTGGGACCACCAGTGATATCTGGCATAGTCATTTCAAGGGCGGTAAATCTCACCTGTTCGTCGCTGCGAGAGAACCGACCGCGGATAACTACGACTCTATCTTCGGTGAGTGAGAGCGAATATTGGTTGTAAGTATTTGAAAAGAAGAGCGCCTCAATAGAACCCTCTAGATCTTCAATATTGACTACTGCCCATGAAGCACCTTGACGAGAAACTTTGCGCTGTACGCCAGTGATTAGGCCCCCAATTGTTATAACGCCGTCGACCATACCCTCATCGAGTAATGCACTAATTGACATATCGGTGTGAGAGCGAAGAACATGTTCGACTCCGAGAAGTGGATGATCTGAAACATAGAGCCCGAGCATCTCTCGCTCGAAAGAGAGCAAGGTGGCTTTATCCCACTCTGTAGCTGGCACTTCAATATCGAGACCTGCAACATCGCTGACATTTTCGCCACCAAATAAATCAAATTGGCCGATTGCTTCTGCTCGCTTGGTTTCGATTACCGAATCAATCGCCTCAAGATGGATTGTCATCAAACCTTTACGAGGGTGGCCTAGTGAATCGAAAGCTCCACCCTTGATAAGGGATTCGATTGTTTTCTTATTACAAACTTGCGCATCGACTTTGGCTAAGAAATCACCGAAGGATCCAAAAGTACCTTTCATTACTCGGGAAGATTTGATGGATGCAACAACACCTTCTCCTACATTTCGAATAGCTGCGAGACCAAAGCGGATATCTCTTCCTCGCGGGGTGTACTCGGCATTTGACTCGTTGACATCAGGTGGCAAGACCTTGATACCCATACGGCGACATTCAGATAGGTAGAGTGCAGATTTATCTTTATCATCCCGAACGGAAGTTAACAACGCTGCCATGTACTCGGTCGGATAATTTGCTTTGAGATAAGCGGTCCAGAATGAGACCACACCGTATCCCGCTGAGTGAGCTCTGTTAAAGGCGTAGTCAGAGAACGGAATAAGAACTTCCCAGAGGCGTTTAATTGCAGCTTCTGAGAAACCATTTGATTTCATGCCCGCTTCAAAGGGAATATATTCCTTATCGAGAATATCTTTATTCTTCTTACCCATCGCCTTACGAAGTAAATCTGCACGACCCAAAGTAAAGCCCGCCACCTTCTGAGCAATTGCCATTACTTGTTCTTGATAAACAATCAGTCCGTATGTATCGCCCAGGATGTCGTTGAGTGCAGTAGAAAGCTCAGGATGTATCGGCTCTACTGGTTTGCGACCATTCTTGCGATCGGCATAGTTGTTATGCGCGTTCTCGCCCATAGGTCCCGGACGGTAAAGCGCGATTACAGCTGAAATATCAGCAAATGAATCAGGAGCCATTGAGCGAAGAAGTGCACGCATTGGGCCGCCGTCGAGCTGGAAGACTCCCAGAGTATCTCCGCGAGAGAGGAGTTCGAAGGTCTTTTGATCGGCGAGCGGAAGATCTTCCAGGACAATATCGATGCCTTGATTCTCTTTAATATTTAGAAGTGCATCATCTAGTACAGATAGGTTTCGAAGTCCCAAGAAGTCCATCTTCAACAACCCAGTTGCTTCACATGCACCCATATCAAACTGGGTGATGATGGAACCATCTGAATCTCGGCGATGAATAGGAATCACATCAAGCAGCGGTTCGCGAGAGAGAATCACACCCGCTGCATGGACACCCCACTGACGTTTAAGTCCTTCTAAGCCGCGAGCTAAATCAACAACCTTCTTGGAATCTACATCGGTGTCATATAGCTGGCGGAATTCACCAGCTTCCCCATAGCGAGGATCTTTACTATCAAAGACCCCACCCAATGTAATGTCTTTACCCATAACTGAAGGTGGAAGAGCTTTGGTGAGTTTTTCACCAATTGCATATGGGTAACCGAGAACTCTTGTTGAATCTTTGAGCGCTTGCTTCGATTTAATGGTTCCGTAAGTAATGATCTGTGCGACACGATCTTCACCGTACTTCTCTGTCGCATAGCGAATCATTTCGGAGCGACGACGCTCATCGAAGTCGAGATCGATATCCGGCATCGAGATACGCTCTGGATTGAGGAAGCGCTCAAAGAGAAGTCCGTGTTCGATGGGATCAAGTCCAGTGATACCAAGTGCATATGCAACTAGCGAGCCCGCTGCTGATCCACGGCCAGGACCAACTCGAATGCCAACTTTCTTTGCATGATTGACTAGGTCTGCAACTACAAGGAAGTACCCAGGGAAACCCATTGAGATCATTACGCCAAGTTCATAGTTAAGGCGTTCGCTATGCGCAGCCGTTAGTCGCGAACCTAATCTTTCTGCCAACCCGCGAATGGACTCTGACCGTAACCAAGAATCTTCGGTCTCACCCTGGGGCACCTCAAAACGGGGCAGCAGGTTTTCACCTTCACGCAAGGTGACATTGCAGCGCTCTGCGATTAGCAAGGTGTTATCACATGCCTCGGGAAGATCTTTAAAGAGCTCACGCATCTGTGCTGGGCTCTTCACATAAAATTCAGAGTTATCGAACTTGAAGCGCTTTGGATCAGCCAAAGTTGAGCCTGATTGAACACAGAGCAGAGCTTCATGTGCTGGCGCATCTTCATGGAATGTGTAGTGCAAATCATTGGTCGCAAGCAATGGAAGTTTGAGTTCTTTTCCTAACTTAAGAAGATCTGCTTTAACACGATTTTCGATATCAATATCGTGATCCATGAGCTCAAGATAGAAATTATTAGCACCAAAAATATCTCGATAATCACTAGCAGCACGCATTGCTTCTTTGTATTTACCCATCCGCAAACGCGTTTGAATTTCGCCACCCGGACAACCTGTTGTGGCAATTAATCCATCTGCATACTTGCTGAGAAGTTCGCGGTCCATGCGCGGTTTGTAGTAATAACCTTCGAGCGATGCCAATGATGAGAGTCTAAAAAGGTTGCCGAGGCCTTGATTATTCTCAGCAAGAATTGTCATGTGGGTATATGCGCCGCCACCGGATACATCGTCTTCGCCGCCGTCGCCCCACTGAATACGTTTCTTATCATGGCGTGATTCGGGAGCAACATATGCCTCAATACCAATAATGGGTTTAACGCCAGCTTTTGTTGCCTGCTTATAAAAATCAAATGCTCCAAATACATTGCCATGATCGGTCATTGCAATCGCTGGCATACCGAGGCGAGCTACCTCTTTGACGAGGTCGCCTACGCGCGCGGCTCCGTCGAGCATCGAGTACTCAGTGTGCACATGTAAATGTACAAACGAGTCGTTCGTCGATGCCCGTGAAGCCAATTGATCTTCAGATGACATGGTGGGGCAAGAGTAGCCCCTTAAGGAAGAACTGCATCAGAAAGCAACGCCAGCGAAGCCTCAAGGTCAGCTGGATATGGAGCGCTTAGCAGCATCGCTTCCCCTGAGACTGGATGGTTAAAACGAAGTTCGAGTGCGTGCAGCCATGGGCGACGCATCGCTAAAGATTTGCCTAAGACTGGATCGGCACCGTAAGCAGTGTCTCCAACAAGCGGGTGACCTAGTGCAGAGAAATGAACGCGAATCTGGTGGGTGCGCCCTGTTTCGAGTTCTACCTTAACCATTGAAACAGAACGGTAATACTCAAGCACTTGATAATGAGTAATGCTCTCTTTGCCTTCTGCAACGACGGCAAAGCGATGATCCTGAACTGGATGTCGATCAATCGGTGCATCAATTGTTCCTTCAGCAGGATCCATATGGCCTTGCACCAACGCGTGATAAATCTTGACGATCTCGTGAGTGCGAAACATCTCTTTCAGCGTGAGATACGCGCGATCAGTCTTGGCAACAATCATTAGGCCGCTGGTACCTGCATCTAAACGGTGAACGATTCCAGCGCGTTCAGCCGGACCGCTCGTTGAAATTGTGTAACCCGCCGCCATAAGTGCGCCAATAACAGTGGGTCCCGTCCAACCTGGGGCTGGATGAGCTGCACAGCCGATAGGTTTATCAACGACAACAATCTCATCATCGTTATACACGACGGTAAGTCCCTCAAGCGGAGTAAGCGGAATCGGATCTTGATTCTTCTGTTCGGGCATCAATACATCGATCATTTGACCAGCGGTTACGCGCTCAGATTTACCTAGCGCCCGACCATCTGTTGAAATATCGCCATCATCGATTAACTTGACGATTGAAGTACGAGATAAGCCAAGTACGCGCGTCAGTGCACTATCAATACGTTCGCCAGCTACGCCTTCAGGAACTATCAGCGTACGTTGTTCACGGCTCACGAAATTGCTCCGTCACTGTTTTTGGTCCCTGAATTGCTTGGTTTAGTGGGATGAATATTCCTTACAGTCAGAACAAATGCGATCACCGAGGCAATCACGATTGAAGAATCTGCAACATTGAAAATCGGCCAGTTGGGGAGCTCAATCCAATCGATAACGTGGCCATAGAGAAAGCCTGGCGCACGAAATATTCGATCTGAGAGATTACCAAGTACTCCCCCTAAAACGAGTCCTGCCACAACAGCCCATCCCATTGATGTGATTCGTGGACTGTAGCGCAAAATAAAGAGGAGGACGCCAATCGAAATTGAGGTAAAGACTATTGTGAAGCCAGTTGCAAAACTAAAGGCTGCCCCTGGATTCTTATGGAGAGTTACTTGCAGAAAAGTTCCGATGACTTTCTTTGATGCTCCGGTGAGATTTTCCACCGCCCAATTTTTAGTCAGGAAATCAATAGCCCAAATGAGAAGCGCTAAAGAGTAGAGCCTTGCTAACTTCGTGCTCTGGCGCACTTTAGCGCCGCTCTTCTTTCTGCTTGCAAATCATGCAAAGGGTTGCTCGTGGAAATACTTGCAGCCGCGCTTTACCGATTGGAGATGAACAGACTTCACAATTTCCATAGGTCTTATCATCGATACGAGCGAGAGCTCGCTCTGTCTGTAAGACCATATCTTTAGCATTGATTACAAGTGACATCTCGTGTTCGCGTTCAAAAGTCTTTGTTCCTGAATCTGCTTGATCATCGCCAGCTCCATCGCCCGCATCAGCAATCAAATCTTCCATCTCAAGTTCAACTGATTTAAGTTCGGCTTGCAAGCGAGCTAAATCTTTAGCTAGTTCAATGCGCATTGCTTTTAGCTCCGCGCTACTCCATGCGGCTTCGCCCTCTGAGGCCAGGACAGGGGTAGGGGCTGCACGCAAAGGCTTGAGTGGAGCAACTTTCTTGCCACTTTTGATCGGACGAGGAGGAGGAGGCATTACAAGACGACGCTCTTCTACAACAGGTGCTGCAGTGGGTGCAACTACTGTTGCTACAGAAACAGTCTGCGATTTTTCATCTACCGTCAAAGTTGTCTTGCCAACTTTAGATGGGAAAGGGCGACCCGGTGCCTTAGTGGCTACCGCTTTTTTAACTGGGGCTTTTTTAGCAGGTGCTTTCTTTGCCGGAGCTTTCTTAGCTACAGCTTTCTTAGCAGGGGCTTTCTTTGCTGGAGCTTTTTTAGCAGGTGCTTTCTTAGCTACAGCTTTCTTAGCTACAGCTTTCTTAGCTACAGCTTTCTTAGCAGGGGCCTTTTTTGCAGGGGCCTTTTTTGCACTTGCTTTCTTGGCGACCTTTTTCACTGACACGCGGGGCACCTTATGCCCTTTTACTCCTATGCGCCACCTGCGCCACGCTGGAAGAGAACTATCCATGCGGAGATGGTTTAGACTAGGCGCTACGCAGAATCAGCTATTTGAAGTAATGCGATGAAGGGGCAATCACCCCGGAGCATGTCGGAAGATGCGCAGGTTGAGAATCTCTCAAATACCTGTGAGGTAGACCCGTCCGAGTAGCTGTTAAAGAAAGTGGTAGATCGCGAGATCTACAAGGTGGGTGGTACCGCGAGCTAGCGCTCGTCCCTCCAAGTAACGATTGAATACGACTTGGAGCCACGAAATGAGTAATTCATCCAGCCCTTCTTTTAAGGCTATCCCCGCGCAGATTGATCTGCCAGCGATGGAACACTCCATTCTTGATTTTTGGAAGACCAACTCGATTTTTGAGAAGAGTCTTGCACTACGCGCTGATGGCCAACCATGGACCTTCTACGAAGGACCTCCTACAGCTAACGGTGCACCTGGTACCCACCATATTGAAGCTCGCGTCTTTAAAGATGTCTTCCCTCGATACCAAACAATGAAGGGGCGTTACGTCTCTCGAAAAGCAGGTTGGGATTGTCATGGGTTGCCTGTTGAAATTGCAGTGGAGAAAGAACTTGGCTTCTCAGGTAAGAAAGATATTGAGAAGTTTGGAATCGCAGAATTTAACGATCAATGTAAAACATCCGTAACTCGACACGTCGATGCATTTACGCGGATGACAGAGCGAATGGGATTCTGGGTTGATTTTGATGAAGCGTATTGGACGATGGCTCCAGAGTATGTCGAAAGTGTGTGGTGGAGCCTGAAAGAGATTTGGAAGAAAGGTCTACTTGTTCAAGATCACAGAGTTGCGCCGTACTGTCCGCGCTGTGGCACCGGATTATCAGACCATGAATTGGCGCAGGGATACGAAACAGTTACAGACCCTTCTGTATTTGTCCGCTTCCCAGTCACATCTGGAGAATTAGCTGAACTCAAAGCATCACTTCTTGTTTGGACAACCACTCCTTGGACGTTAGTTTCCAATACTGCCATTGCTGCCCATCCCGATGTTGATTATGTGGCGGTGCGCTCAACGGTCGAAGAGAGTAGTGAAGTCCTTATCGTCGCAGAGGCGCTGCTCTCATCCGTCGGTGGTGAACATGAAATTATTAAGCGATTCAAGGGGCGCGATCTTGAGCGCGTAACTTATAAGAGGCCGCTTGATTACATCGAAATTCCGGATGCTCATTTTGTAATTTTGGCGGAGTATGTAACAACAGAAGATGGAACAGGTTTAGTACATCAAGCTCCCGCTTTTGGCGCAGATGACCTCACATCCTGTCGTGCGTACGGATTGCCAGTCGTAAATCCTGTTAATCCGGATGGAACATTTCTAATTGATACTCCAGTTGTTGGTGGACTTTTCTTTAAAGATGCTGACAAGCCACTGGTAAAAGAGTTGAAAGCTGCAGGTGCGCTCTATAAGAGCCTTCAATACGAACACTCTTACCCACATTGCTGGCGCTGCCATACTGCACTTATTTATTACGCTCAACCATCGTGGTACATCCGCACTACACAGATCAAAGACGCCTTGATGCGCGAGAATGAGAAAACTAATTGGCACCCGGAAACTATCAAGAGCGGTCGCTATGGTGATTGGCTGACAAACAATATCGATTGGGCTCTCTCTCGTAATCGCTTCTGGGGTACTCCCCTGCCAATTTGGCGCTGCGAAAACAAGCATGAGATTTGTATTGCATCGCTGGCAGAACTTGGCGGATTAGCTGGTCAAGAATTATCGAATCTGGATCCGCATCGTCCATTCGTTGATGATATTTCTTTCGCATGTTCAGAGTGTTCGGCAACTATGAACCGTGTGCCCGAGGTAATTGATTGTTGGTATGACTCAGGTTCTATGCCTTTTGCGCAATGGGGATATCCACACAAGCCGGGCTCTATTGAAAAGTTTGAGAACGCATATCCTGCGGACTTTATCTGCGAAGCAATTGACCAGACGCGTGGCTGGTTCTACACATTGATGGCGATTGGAACTCTCGTCTTTGATGAAAGTTCATATAAGAACGTTCTATGTCTCGGCCATATCTTGGATAAAGATGGACGAAAGATGAGCAAGCATGTTGGAAATGTAATTGAGCCGATGGCGCTCATGGATCAGCATGGTGCGGATGCCGTTCGTTGGTACATGCTCGCAGCAGGCTCTCCATGGGCCTCTCGTCGTGTCGGACATGATGCAATTTCGGATGTAGTTCGTAAAACTTTGCTTACCTACTGGAACACCATCTCTTTCCATGCCCTGTACGCACAAGCTTCCAACTTCACTCTCGATCAATCTCCGAAAATCTCAGAGCGTTCGACAATGGATAAATGGATTCTGAGCGAACTCAATTCACTTATAGCGACCGTTGACCGCGCTTATGAAGAGTTTGATTCGCAGACCGCTGGCAAAGCTCTCGCTTTATTTATTGATGATTTATCTAATTGGTATGTGCGTCGCTCTCGTCGACGTTTCTGGGACGGTGATGTTGCTGCCCTTGCCACACTGCACGAATGCCTTCGCACCCTCACTCAATTACTCGCACCAATGATTCCGTTCATCGCTGAATCCGCTTGGCAAGAGTTGATTCGCGTTGCTGATCCCAGCGCTGCCATCTCTGTGCATCTCACCGATTTTCCAATCTCTGATAATTCTCTGATTAATCCTGAACTCAATCGTCATGTGGCGATGACAAGGCGAGTGGTTGAACTCGGACGAGCTGCCCGCGCAGAATCAGCAATCAAAATTCGCCAGCCACTGCAGCGAGCCCTAATCTCGGCACAGGGATGGTCAGCACTTCCTGAAGAGATGCGTGAGCAAATTTCTGATGAGCTCAATGTTATTGATCTCGCTGATATCGCAGATGCCGATGGGGATCTTGTTGATATATCTATCAAGGCGAACTTCAAATCTCTCGGTGCTAAGTATGGAAAATCTGTCCAAGATATTGCCAAACTTCTTAACGCCAGTGAGCCAGCAGAGCTTGTAGGTCGACTTCGCCGTGGCGAATCTGTCGTCCTGGAAAGTTATGCGATTGAGCTCGAAGATCTTGTTATTACTGAAGTTCCAAAGAGTGGCTGGATGGTAGCCAGTAACGACGGCGAGAGCGTTGCGCTCGACTTAACGCTCACACCTGAGCTGATTGCTGCTGGCCATATACGCGAAGTTATCCGTGCAATTCAGGAACGAAGAAAAAGTGATGGGTTTGATATTTCTGATCGCATTGCGATTGAGTGGAATGCGCTCCCAGAGTTCGTCTCAACAGTGTCGCAGGGAGTTGAACATATCTCTCGGGAAGTTCTTGCCACTTCTTTTCTTCACCAACCAGCACTTGCCCTTGGCGATAGTGAAATCGGATTAACTTTTACAATCTCTAAATCGTAAACTTTTTGGTGCAACTAGAGGAAGACGCGGATTAAACCGCGTAACAAATCTATTGCAATAATCAGGACGATAAAGGATAAATCGATTGCTACTCCGCCCAACCGCAACGGTGGAACAAAACGTCGCACGTATGCCATGGCAGGTTCTGTGATTGTGTAAATTGCCTCGAAGATGGCAATCAAGAATGAGTTAGGGCGCCAATTGCGCGCGAACATACGCGCATAATCAATAATGATGCGTAGGAAAAGCGCCCACTTAAAGAGTGTGAGGATCTGGAGAATGAGATCTTTCAGCATGAGTTAAGTTCAGCTCTGATTGAAGAAACTAGCTTGCGCCGCGCTCTTCTCTTCGTTACTGACACTTACATTAGCTGGTGAAAGTAAGAAAACTTTGAGACTGATTCGCTCGATACGACCGTGTAAACCAAAGACGAGACCGCTTGCAAAATCTACGAGGCGCTTACGTTCGCCTTCTTCCATATCATCGAGATTAATGATTACTGGATTGCCTTCACGATAGTGCTCTCCAACTTTGCGCGCCTCTGAATAAGACCGTGGTTGCAAAGTAATGATGCTGTATGCAGGGCGTTCCTCGTCTACATGTTGATCAAGTGGCTCTATCGCATGTGTGCGAGAACCCAGAAGTGTTACGCCGGTCTGCTCTGAAACACGACGGCTTGTTGGGCGAGCCTGTACTTCGCGAGTGCGCGCTGGCTCGACGACTTGCTGGTCTTCCTCAGTATCTACCAACCCAAGAAAACCCATGACTTTATTTAGCGATCTCGACATGTGACAAGGTTACTGGTCGTACTGGCGCTGGCCGAGGATTTTGCTACCAACGCGTATGTGTGTCGCTCCATGTTCTAGGGCGATCATGTAATCACCACTCATCCCCGCCGAAAGGTATGGCGATTGGGGAAAAAGCGATAGAAAGTGCTTATGGAATGCGGCGATTTCCATAAATGCTTCTTTAGCAGGGGCATCTGCTGGAGGTACCGACATCACTCCTAGCAATGTGAGGTGGCCCATATTCGATACAGCTTGGGCCAAAGCGATGAGCTCTGGAGCGATGACCCCTCCCCTTTGTGGGTTGCCATCAAGTGAGAGCTGTAGGAAAAGCTCTAGCTTTGAATCGCTCTCTTCCAAGATGCGATTGAGTTTTGTTGCATGTTCGAGTGAATCGAGAGAGTGAATAACCTGCGCCCACGATGAAATACTCCGTAACTTCTTACCTTGGATTTCTCCTTGATAATGCCAGCGCGCTTTTACCTGAGAACTTTTCTCGATTCCCTCTTCATTGCGATTCTCGCCAAAATTTCGAACTCCAAGCTTATGCAGTGTTTCGACATCGGAGATGGGATAGGTCTTGGTCACCACTATCAACTCTGGCTTATAAGGGGCTATTTCACTTTCGACACTCGAAAGTGCGAGAGCTAGCTCTTCTTCCCTATTGCTCCTGAGTTGAATGTTCATAGGCAGATTAACCCGGCTTGTCTGCCTGTTACACCATCGCGTCGATACGAGAAGAGGTCAGGATCTTCAACTGTGCACGAGAATTCACCAACTATAGGAATCGATTCGCCTTCTAAGACACTGCGTAGCGCAGCAGGTAAATCAAGAGCGAAAGTTCCTGACGCTGTTGAAGACTTTGACTTTGGATGAACTGCTATAACTTCATGGTAAATATCAGCTGAAACTTCATAACAGCGACCACAGATGGAAGGTCCCATTACCGCCTGGATCGAGGTGGCGCCCATATCTTTCATAAGTTCAATGGTTGTCGGTGCGATGGCATTCATTAAGCCTTTACGGCCAACATGAACCGCACCGACCACTTCTTTCGAGATTAGTAACAACGGGATGCAATCTGCCACCATTACCGCCAAGGTGACTCCAGGAATTCCTGTCACCAACGCATCTGCCGTAGGTGCTTCATCGCTCTGCTCTTCGATAATCGCTATTCGATTTCCGTGAACCTGGTTCATATATTGAACTGGGGTGAAATATTTGTCCGCGATCAAACGATTTTGCGCTACATCTGACTCAACATCTCCAACATGCATGGCTAGGTTGAGAGATGCAAACGCACCGCGGCTATGGCCTCCGGTGCGTTTGGTGAAGCGATATGGCATGGTTTTGATAATTACTTCATAAAGTCTGGAACATCAATCTCATCTTCTGCTACCAAGTCTTCAAACGTGATGCGCTTACGCGTGGCACCACCATCAAGATCGAGTGCAACTGAAAGCGGATCATTAGATGGAATCGGATCAGCAACCCCTGAGAGAGAAGATGCATCAATAACTGGCATCTCAACTTTCTTAGGCTCCCCACCAGCAAAACCAGCAGCGATTACTGTGATTCGTACTTCATCGCCCAAGGCATCATCGATTGTGGTTCCGAAAATAATTTTTGCATCTGGGTGAGCGGCTGATTGAACCAACTCGCATGCCTCGTTGATTTCAAAGAGGCCGAGATCTGAGCCACCAGCGACAGAGAGAAGTACTCCCATTGCACCATCGATTGAAGCCTCCAAGAGCGGACTTGAAATCGCGAGTTCAGCTGCTCTCGTTGCACGGTTTTCGCCACGAGCTGAACCAATACCCATCAGCGCAGATCCTGCATCTGTCATTACTGCTTTAACATCTGCAAAATCTAGATTGATTAGACCCGGCTGAGTAATAATTTCTGTTATTCCCTGAACACCAGAGAGAAGAACTTGATCAGCGCTTCTAAATGCATCGAGTGCAGTGATGTTGCGATCCGAAATTGCAAGGAGTCGATCATTTGGAATAACAATTAGAGTATCTACATGATCGCGAAGTGCTGCGATTCCTTCATCTGCTTGCGAAGTTCTAATCTTTCCTTCAAATGAAAATGGACGTGTAACTACGCCAATGGTTAGCGCACCGAGATCGCGTGCAATCTTTGCAACAATTGGAGCGCCACCTGTTCCTGTTCCGCCACCTTCACCTGCAGTTACAAAAACCATATCCGCACCACGAAGAATCTCTTCAATTTCTTCAGTGTGATCGATTGCAGCTTGGCGACCTTTCTCAGGTGCAGCACCAGCTCCGAGTCCTTTAGTGGAAGCGCGACCAATATCTAGTTTTACATCTGCATCGCTCATCAACAGGTGCTGTGCATCAGTATTGATTGCGATGAATTCAACGCCCTTAAGACCAACCTCAATCATTCGGTTGATTGCGTTAACGCCTCCGCCGCCGATACCGACAACTTTAATTACAGCAAGATAATTCTGTGGTGCAGCCACCTGGAGCCTCCTTAAGAAGTGTCAACCCTCTCTTGAGAGTTACATTTCTAATCGCTTTGATGGAAGGCAAGGTATGTCTAATGTGCGCGCTAATCAAAAACCAACACGAATAAATACCTCTACTGTGGCTAGAGGGTTTTTTCTTTCAAATCTGCTAACTGCTAATTCACAATAGGGGCATGTGGGGCTGATAAATCAATCTTTTTTACTGATTTGTTTTCTGGCAGCGCCAATAGGGCGCTATATACGCGAACCTTGAGAGGAAGCTGATTCAGGGAGCCCCATTGGACAAGCAGTCTGCGATTTTCGCGCATCTCAACGCTCCAAATAGAGGATTGATTTGAGGCACTGATCGAGATGAGATTCTCTCTAATCGACAATGGGAGTTCGCGGAAGAGTTCAATAGCTTCAAGGCCGAGTTCTGTCGATGCAGCAGTGACGACAGGTAGTTGATTCGGCGTTTCTCCTGGAAGATCAAAGATTTCACCTGAACTATCGAGCGCCCTGCCCTTATACAGACCCACTGCAACACGGGGCTTGACCACAATAGTGATCTCGCCGCTAATCCAATTGCGAGAGAGATCTGCACTCTCTATCCAATTGAGTTCGGCTAAACGATTATCTATCGAACGAGGCTCGATTCTAGATAGCTTATCCCCTACCGAAATATCTGAGGCGCTCACAATTACTTGCGTAGCAACTTCTTTGGGATTGCCTTTGACGGTGATGGCAGAAACTTCAAATATCGGTGACCAAGCGAGGAGATATGTTGCTCCACCAAAAAGTGCAATTGCTATCGATGCTGCAAGGGTACGTCGCGAGAGGTTCATGAATTCTTCTTACTAATTCCCTCAGCGATGATTCCAGCGAGCGAGTTAACATCGCCTGCCCCTAGCGTAAGGATTACATCTCCTGGTCGCGCCATCTCGACTATGCGATCAGCGGCATCTGCAAAATTCGGTAGAAAAGTACCGCGCTTCATCCTTTCAACAATCAAAGATGAACTCACCCCTGGGATAGGTTGTTCGCTCGCTGCATATATTTCTAGGAGCGTGACATCATCGGCCTTATCAAGTGCCACAGCAAAATCATCGAGGAATGCTTTTGTTCGAGAGTATCGATGCGGCTGGAATACAACTATTACCCGACCTGAATCGGCATATCTTCTTGCTGCATCGAGAGTGACAGAAATTTCTGTTGGATGATGCCCGTAATCATCAATGATTCGAATTCCGTGAAGCGTAGACTTGAGTTCGAAACGTCTGCCGGCTCCTCTGAAACTGGCTAGCCCATTTAGCAGTAGCGTTGGATTAAGTTCGAGAGTAAGTCCTAAAGCTAGCGCTCCTGCGGCATTGAGAAGATTGTGGTGGCCCGGTACTGATAGCTCTAGGTAGCCCACAACAGTCGAATTCCAGAGCGCACGGGCTCTGGAACCCTGTGCAGTAAGTTCGATTTGGTCAATCATGAGCGCTGAACCATCAGTAACACCGTATGAGATTGTTCGGCAATGCGTCATAGATTGCCCCAGCGCATGTGAGCCTTGATCGTCAGCGCAGTAAACCAGCACACCATCTGCATGGATAGTTTTCGCAAAATCTGCAAAGGCTTGAGTAACTGCTTCTGGGGTAGCAAAGAAATCGACGTGATCGTGTTCGATATTGGTAACAATTGCAGCATCAGGATGATATTCAATGAATGAGCCATCTGATTCATCTGCTTCGGCAATAAAGAATTTTCCAGTTCCTCTATGTGCATTAGCGCCAGATGCGGTCAATGTTCCACCAATTGCAAATGATGGATCAGCCCCACAACTCTGAAAGGCAACTGTGGCCATCGAAGAGGTTGTGGTCTTTCCATGTGTGCCAGCCACAGCAATCTTAATCTTGCCATCCATAAGTAGAGCCAAAGCTTTTGCGCGGGTTAGCAACGGAAGACCCAGTCTTTGCGCCTCGACATACTCAGGGTTAGTTGTAGAAATGGCTGTGGAGAAAATAACAACATCAACATCGGTCAAATTTGTAGCGCTATGACTTGTTGAAACTCTTGCCCCCAAAGCAGTCAGTGCTGTGAGAACGGATGAATCTTTAGAATCTGAACCCGAAACTGTAATCCCATCATCTAAAGCAATGCGGGCAAGACCGCTCATTCCTGAGCCACCAATACCTATGAAATGAATCCGCTTACCACTAAGAGATTTCATACTGAGAGATTTCATACTGAGAGATTTCATATTGAGAGATTTCATTACATTCGGCCAATTTTCATAATCATCGATGCGAGTCTATCTGCAGCATCAATTGCCTTCTCATCTCCTGCAATCGGCGCCTTGCGACTTTGTTCGAGCAATGTACCCAGTTTGGCCTTAAGCCACACGGCGCTAAAGTCACTCTGCTTCACTAGAGCAGCTCTTCCGGCGGTCACGAGTGGCGCTGCATTAAGGGCCTGTTCGCCATTTCCTATTGGCAGCGGAATAAATAGTGCAAAGCGAGCGAGGGCTGCGACCTCAGCACAGGTAACCGCACCGCTTCTAGCAATGACAATATCGGATGCAAGATATAAATCTGCCATCTCGGTGATGTAATCCAGCGCTACATAAGAAGCGTCTCTTAATGGAAGTGGGTTGTTCTTTCCGACTCCATGAATCACTGAGAATTTCTCTTGAGCAAGAATTGTTCGAGAATCTGCAATAACAGAATTGATTGCCTGTGAGCCTTGCGATCCTCCGAAGATAAAAGCCAGTGGGAGCTCTGAATCAATCTGGTATTTAGCTGCTACTCGCTGCTTTGCCGCATTGCGGGCAACGTGCCAATCCTTCGACGCTTCTTTGAGCGCAAGTAATACATCCTGGCGTAGTGGCACACCGGTCAAGGTGCCTTTCTTGAGGGCGCCTGAATCAACACGATATGAGAGCGCAACATGTGGCGTCATGTATGCACCTAAGCGGTTGGCTATACCTGGTTTGGCATTCTGTTCATGAATGAGAAAGGGAACTTTCTTAATCTTTGCCGCGATATAAAGAGGCGCTGAAATATATCCCCCAAAACCTATCGCTGTATTAACTCCAGATAGAGCACTGATCGATTCGTTAATTGCTTTGAGGAGTTGGATGGGAGCAAGCAACAGGGCGGGGGTAAGTTTGCGAGGTACCTTAACTTTCGAGATTAGAAAGAGTTCAAATCCCGCCGCTGGAATGATTTGGGTTTCTAGCCCCTCTTTACTGCCCAGAAAAAGCAAATCACAACTTGGATCAAGCTTGCGTAGCGAACGGGCAACAGCGAGAGCTGGTTCAATGTGACCCGCCGTTCCCCCACCTGCAAGAAGAATCTTCATATTTGCCTGCGCACCCTACTTATCTTTGAATCTACGGACGAGCTCCTTTGAAACCTCTTTATCTCGCAAAGAAACTCCAATTACAAAACCTAATGCAAAGATTGTCGTGAGGAGAGCAGAACCGCCATAGGAGACGAGCGGAAGAGTTACACCGACTACGGGGAGCACGCTTATCGCAGTGCCAATATTGAGAATAGCTTGAATTCCGATCCAGCACGCTATCCCTGCCGTTGCATATCGAGAAAATGGGTCTTTCGCCTTAAGAGCAATTCTAAAAATGGAGTAGATAAGTGTTCCGATTAAAACCAGAACAGCGCATGTTCCAACTAAACCTAGCTCTTCACCAATTACCGAAAAGATAAAGTCAGTATGTGCCTCTGGAAGGTTGCCCCATTTCTGGCGGCTACCTCCTAGACCAACACCAAAAACTCCTCCGCTAGCTAACCCGAGCAAGCTGTGCGCTGGTTGCCATCCAAAACTTTTGTAATCTTCTGGCGCAAATGGATTTAGGAAGACAAGAAAGCGTGCACGCCGGTAATCCGAGGTTGCAATTCCTACAGCAAGAGCGAGACTAAAGACAGCAGTTACTAAGCCCATCTTCTTCAAGTCAACACCTGAAACAAAGAGCAAACCAGCCAAAATTGCGGCAATCACTGAAGTCGTTCCCAGATCTCCACCACGCATAATGAACGCCATAACGATGATAAATCCAGGAGCAATGAGAGTGATTGCGTTAAAACGCATCTTCTGTGCACGTTCTTTTCGGGCCAACAAAAGACTAGCCCAGAGAATCAGGAACAACTTGGTGAATTCGCCAGGTTGAATATCAATGACCTTTAAATCGATCCAATTTCGATTTCCATTTACTTCTTTACCCAGGCCAGGGATAAGAACGAGCGCAACTAGGACTATTGAAATCACCAATCCAAATTTCGCAATCTGCTCCCACCGTTCTAGCGGAAGACGCGCCAAGAAAATAGCAGTCGGGATAGCTAGTAGAAGAAAGATGAATTGGCGAAGCGCAACCGCGAAGGCATAGCCCTTGGTATCAATGGCATGGATTGAAGATGCAGAAAAGACCATAACCAGGCCAAGTACGATCAAAATGGATGTACTAATCATCAACATGTAAAAATGGTTCACCGGTTGATCGAGGAACTTGCTCTTTACATTACTGGTTACATTTTTATCGCTCACCGAGGACTACTTTCTTAACTGCTTGTTGGAACCTATCTCCACGATCGGCATAGGATAAAAATTGATCCATAGAGGCGCAGGCCGGAGCTAATAAGACTGAATCTCCGGGTGCTGCTAATTCTTGGGCTTTCGCAACGATAGATTCCATAAACTCATTAGAGGCAGAACTTTGTTGATAATGTGCTGGCGGATCAATGAGAAATACGGGAAGCTCTGGCTTGAATTTTCTAATTTCTGCCGCGATCAAGTCGCGGTCGGCACCAATCAAAATGGCCGCTTTCAAGCGTGGCGAGGTGCGCTCAACCAAGGACTGCATTGCCGCCCCTTTAGCCAAACCACCGGCAATCCAAATGACCGAGAGATTGGCGAGAATCGAAGCTTCTGCCGCATGAGGATTAGTGGCCTTTGAGTCATCAATCCACGTCACTTCATTAGATACGCCAACTTTTTCAATGCGATGCGCCCCTGATTTGAATGTAGAGAGTGCAGCACGAATTTCTTCGTGAGGTATTCCTATTGTCGAAGCTAGTCCAGCTGCAGCAAGAGCGTTTGAGATTTGATGTGGAACAGTTGGAATGATTTCCGTGAGCTCTGCAAAGACCTTTGCTTCTTGGACATCTGCAACAAATGCGCGATCTATTAGTAGCTCTTCTACAATCCCGATTTCACCAGGGGCAGGAGTATCTAAGCTATAGAAAATCTTACGCCCGCGCCAATGTGCAGTTCGAGAGACAACTTCGCCATCATCGGCATTAAGGATTCCTGTTACACACTTATCAAGGATTGAGACTTTAGCTTGTGCATATGCATCGAAGCTTCCATGCCAATCAATGTGATCATCAGCAATATTGAGCAACGCAGCCGATGTGAATTCAGCATCTTCTAACCAGTGCAGCTGAAAGGATGAGAGTTCGAGAATAAGAACATCGTATTTTTCTGGAGATAAAACAGATTCGATTACTGTCCGTCCAACGTTTCCGCAGGCAATGCCATTAACCTTTGCCGTTGTAAAGATATGAGCCACCATCTCAACAGTTGTTGTCTTGCCATTCGTGCCAGTAAGTGCCAGCCATTTTTGGCCAGGATTGATTTCATTTTTGAGCGCCCAGGCCAGGTCTACTTCATTGAGGATAGCTTTACCCTCACTTTTTGCTAGGCGAATAAGCGGATGGTCTTCCCGCCAGCCGGGTGAAACCAAGAGAGCATCAAAATCTTCACCCTTAATTTTGTTTGGTGTATTTACTGTAAAGCCATCGACGGATGTAATTCGATCATCTGCAAAGAAAACTGCAGCTCCGCGACTTTGAAGTGCACGGGCAACAGGCAAGCCAGTAACTCCAGCCCCTGCGATAACAATTCGCTTTTCAGAGAGAGATTTATAGAAATCAGCTGCCATGGCCTTGACGCTAACTTACGATCCACTGGGTGTAGAAAAGTCCAAGACCTAGCGCGACACAGAGCCCAGCAATAATCCAGAAGCGAAGCACAATTGTTACTTCTCCCCAACCTAACAATTCAAAGTGATGCTGGAGTGGCGCCATTCGGAAGAGGCGTTTGCCACCAGTTAATTTGAAGTAGCCCACTTGCAGAACTACAGACATGGTGATGATTACAAATAATCCGCCGAGTGGAATCAGCAATAGTTCTACTCGAAGAGATGTCGCAATACCTGCCAAAGCCGCACCGAGAGCTAGTGAACCAGTGTCTCCCATAAAAATTTTGGCTGGCGATGCATTCCACCAGAGGAATCCGGTGCACGAACCCGCAAATGCTGCAGCGAGCACAGCTAAGTCAAGCGGATCGCGAACCTCATAACAATTACTTCCTGGATTAATGGCGCAACTTTCTCCAAACTCCCATACACCAATCAAAATAAAGGCGATAAATGTCATGACCGCTGCACCAGTTGCGAGTCCATCTAAACCGTCAGTGAGATTGACTCCGTTACTGGTTGCGGTGACCATAAAGGCTACCCAGATGATTACTGCTACGACGCCTAATGTAATCGAGGTGTCACGAACTGTAGAAAGCTGAGTACTAATTGGAGTTAAGCCATCTTTATCAGGAAACTGAAGCCCTAAGTATCCGAAAATTGAAGCAGCAACAACTTGACCAAGAATCTTTTGTTTACCGCTGATTCCTCGCGAATTTTGACGAGAGATTTTCATGTAATCATCTAGGAAGCCCAGGAAACCAAGAGCAACTACTAGGCCGAGTACAAGCACCGCTGAAACGCTTACAGTGTTTCCGGTAAGAAGGTGAGCAATAAAGTAGGAAGCGATAACGGAGAAGATGATGATGATTCCGCCCATGGTGGGCGTTCCGCGCTTAGTGTGATGCGAAGATGGTCCATCATCTCGAATAAATTGCCCGTATCCGCGGCGAGCGAGTAGTTTGATGAGAATTGGCGTACCAAAGAGCGAAAAGAAGAGGGCTAGTGAGCCCGAGATGAGAATCTCTTTCATTTACTGATTCTCCATTCGTAACTTCCACCGATCAATTATTTCATCCGCAACCTCTTCGAGTCCTGCCGAACGTGAACCTTTGCAAAGAACAACATCTCCTGGGTTAATGAATTCAATAAGTTTTAGCGCTTCGCTCTTATCGGCACATAAGTGGATCGACATTCCAGTCTCTCCTCCTGCCGATCCGACTACCGCTCCAGCAAACTCTGGGGAAGCTATTGCGATGAGATGATCTATGCCAATCTCTGAGGCAAGGGTGCCAATTTTCTCGTGCTCCTGCGGTGATGACTCGCCGAGCTCTGCCATCTTTCCGAGGAAGGCCCAAGATTCTCCGCCCCTCTCTTGCGAGAAGTAGGCAAGGGTACGCAGCGCAGCTTCCATCGAATCAGGGCTGGCGTTATAGGCATCATTGATAAGAGTGAGCTCTGGAAGCTGGTGGATCTCCATTCTCCATTTAGCTTGCGAATCCGCGAGCGAGAGGGAGTTTGCAATCTCATCTGTAGAAAATCCAAGAATATGAGCAACTGCTGCTGCCGCTAACGCATTGGCAACTTGATGCAGTCCCACTAAACGCAGCGCTACGGGGCTTCGGCCGCCAGGTGTAACCAAATCAAAGTGCGCACATCCTTCACGGAGTTCAATCTCTGTAGCGCGAATTGGATTCTCACTCGTCTCTCCGAAAGTGATTACCAATCCAGAATGCTTGGAGCTCATTTTCGGGGTATATGAATCATATGTACCTAGTACAGCGACCCCTTTACCCTTTAGCCCTTCAATCATCTCCGACTTGGTCTGAGCGATTTTTTCAAGTGAGCCAAATTCACCCAGATGAGCAGCCGCAACACGAAGTACCACACCAATATTCGGCTTAGCTATTTCGCAGAGGGTTGCGATATCACCCATATGCCTTGCTCCCATTTCAATCACAGCAAATTTTGTAGATTCGGTACAACGGAGAAGTGTGAGAGGTACACCTAGCTCATTATTGTAATTTCCTGTTGGAGCGATAGTTTCTCCATGGCCAGCAAGGACATGAGAAAGGAGTTCCTTTGTTGTGGTTTTACCTTGCGAACCAGTAATACCAATAACCGTAAGTTCTGGAAGCAAGCTGCGTATGTGCGTTGCTAATTGCGATATCGCCTGTACGACATCTGGAACTACAACACATCTTTCTTTCGAGACTCGGCTAGTAAGTGCTAGTACTGCACCTTTTGCGAATGCATCAGAGATGTAATCGTGCCCATCTACATTCTCACCTTTGATGGCGAGAAAGATTGATCCATCTGTAGATTTGAGTGAAGAAATCTCAGGAGCTGCAGTTACTAGGCAGTCATCTCCGTGTAACTTTCCTCCTACTATTTCTGCAATAGCGCTGGCCTGTAATGCAATCATCGTTTTGCCTCGATTAATTCTGCTAAGACAAGGCGGTCATCGAAATCTTGAATCAATCCCCCAATATCTTGACCGCTTTCATGTCCTTTACCAAGAAGCAAAATAGTGTCTCCTGCAGTTGCAATCGAAACTGCATGTTTTACCGCTTCTCGGCGATCAACAATTACTTGCGAAGGGTCGGTTATTGAGATTCCAGCGGTCATTTGATTAAGGATTTCGATTGGGTTTTCGCTTCGGGGATTATCGCTAGTAAAGATGGCAATATCACTCCCGCTCGAAAGCGCCTCTCCCATAGGGGCTCGCTTGGATGTATCTCTATCTCCACCGCAACCCAAAATAGCAATTAATCTTCCTGTGGTGAATTCGCGAGCTGCTGAGAGCACATTGCTGACTGCGTCAGGTGAGTGCGCGTAATCAACCAGTGCTTTGAAGTTCTGACCAAGGTTGATTGCTTCAAGCCTTCCCTGTGCTCCATGCATTGAGGGCAGAATTGTGGCTAATTCGAGTGGATCAACTTCAAAATGATGAGCAATCGCAACGGCCATCAGCAGGTTATCTAAATTAAATCCCCCATGCATGGGAGTCTTGGACTCAATCAGAATTCCATCGCGACCACGAATCGTAAAGTCATAACCAGATGCAGTTGGATGTATCTCGGTGAAATGCCATTGCGCTTTGGAATTAGAGCGAGAGAGTGAGATAGCGGGAATCTCAGCGCTACTGAAGAGTCTCTCGCCGTAAGCATTATCAATATTAATAAATGCCTGGTCCGCGTATTCATGAGTAAAGAGAGCGGCCTTCGCTTGGAAGTAACTCTCCATGTCCTTATGGAAATCAAGGTGATCTTGAGAAAGATTTGTGAACCCTACCGCTGCAAAGTGGGATCCCAATATTCGTTTGAGGGCTATTGAATGGCTAGAAACTTCCATAACTAGGTGGCGCATATGGCGTTCTTGCATCGCCGCAGCAAGTGCTTGAAGTTCGGAAGCTTCCGGAGTAGTCCTGAGACTCTTTACTCGATCGTTTCCTAATCGCGTTTCCACGGTGCCGATTAGCCCACTCTCTCGGCCAATCGCTGAGAAGATTTGATAAAGAAGAGTAGTGACTGTGGTTTTACCATTGGTTCCCGTTATTCCGATGCTCTGCATAGAGCGGACGGGATCTCCGTAGAAAGTTGATGCAAGGACTGCAGCTGCCTCTCGCGGATTTGCCACAAGGAGTCGTGGCAGTCCGAGTGAATCAAATTGTTCATCTCTATCGTGCAAGACCGCTACAGCCCCGTTTAACTTGGCATGGTCAATGTATTGAGCGCCATCATGCTTTTCGCCAGAGAGTGCCACAAAGATATCTCCAGGCTCAACTTCTTTGTCATTTTGGGCTACACCTGTGAAATTTAAAGTGGCTTCACCAATAACTTCGCCACCTAATAGCCGTGCAGCTTCTGTAAGAGAGAAACTTTTCTCGCCTATCGGACGAATCATTCTGTTTTTACACTCGCTTGGCTTGTCTTAATATTGCTCTTTGCTCGTTGCTCTGACTCCATCTTCCTCAGCTCGGCTTGATTAAGAGCGACTCGAGCCACTTCAGTTCCAGTTGGAGCAACATGCTTTGATTGAAGAACGAAAGTCATCACCTTTTTAAAGACCGGACCACAGAGCGAACCACCAAAGTGACCATTGACGGGACGTTGTAGTGTCACATTGATTACAAATCGTGGGCTATCTGCTGGAGCAAAACCAATAAACGATGCTGTGTATCCACTGTATTTACCAGTCATTGGATCTACGCGTTGCGCAGTACCAGTTTTGCCAGCAACTCTATATCCGGGAATCGCAGCTGTTGGTGCAGTTCCATGGTTCGAAACAACGCTCTCCATCATTGTGCGAAGTTTTGCGGCATTAGCGGTACTTATTACTCGCACTGAATCACGATTACCAGCTGGGGTGAAATTTCCAGATTCATCGCGGATTCCCGCAATTACTGTTGGTGAGACCCGCACTCCTCCATTTGCAATAGTTGCAAAAACGCTAGTTGCTTGCATAGCAGTAAGTGAATAACCCTGCCCGAATGCGACAGTAGGTGCTGTTGTGCCAGACCATTTAGAGACAGGGTGAAGGATTCCGGCAGATTCTCCGGCTAAACCAGAGCCAGTCTTTTCACCGATTCCAAATTTGGTTAGGTAATCATGTAGCTTCTCGCTGCCGAGAGTCTCTCCTACTTTGATTAATCCAGTATTTGATGAGACAGCCAAGATTCCTGTTGTTGTAAGGTGCTGAACTGGGTGTGGATCGTGATCGCGGAATACCTTTCCTGCGCGATAGAGCGAATCAGGCACACGGAGAACTGTTGTTGGGGTAATTGTCCCCTCTTCAAGAGCTGCTGCAATCGTCATGACTTTTCCGGTTGAACCAGGTTCATAAACATCTTGAACCGAAGGATTTCTCATAAGTTCTAGTGGAACGCCTTTGGTTTGATTTGGATTAAATGTTGGCGCCGTTGCATGAGCGATGATTGCACCAGTTCTTGGATCCATCACAATGACTGTGCCGTTTACTGCACCAGTTTCTTTTACAGCATCGGCAATTGCTTTAGCTGCAACCCATTGCACATCCCGGTCGATAGTAAGTCGGATAGTGCTGCCTTTCTTGGGTGCAACAATCTCGCTTTGTGAACCAGGAATCTCTGCGCCGTTGGCACGCGCATATGAATAACGCCCAGCGGTACCGGAAATTATGGAGTTAAGTGTTGATTCAATTCCTGATGCACCGACTCCATCAGCACGAACAAAGCCAACGAGTGATGATATGAATTGACCTGAAGGATATTCACGGATGAAAGAGCGCTCAGGGAAGAATCCGATGATTCGCTCACCAAACTCTTCTTTTGAGAGCTGGGCATTGTAAGAATCGATGGCATTTGTGAGCTTCTCCCATAGTGCGGGACGGCCATTCTTTAGCACCATTGAATACTTACGAGTGCCAGTAATTGCTTCCTGAACTTGTTCTACGGGAAGGCTCAGAATCGGAGCCACGAATGCTGCAGTTTTTGCTGGGTCTTTAATCTGGGTCTGATCAACGACAACGCTTATCGCTGAAACACTTCGCGCAAATGCAATTCCATTAATATCTGTGATCTCACCACGTGGTGCCTGGATGTTGCGAGTGGTTTCCATCTCATCAATTGCTCGCAGTTTGTAGTTTGCTGCCTCTACGACTTGAACTCTCACAAGCTGAATACTAAAAAGCGCAAGAATAACGGTGAAAACTAGAGCAAGAATACGAATTCTAGATTTCGCTATCTGGAGATCACCCATTGCTCACCACACTTGGTTCAAGGTTGAGAAAAATTGGTTGCTGAGATGGCGACATACCTAACTTCGTAGCAGCGTTAGCTAGAGCATTTGGAGCAGACTTGGCATCAATTTCACGATTTATGGCATCTCGCTGATCGGCAACCATTTTCGCCTCAACTTTAAGATTAGAGAGAGTGAATGCATCCTGGGCTAACAATGTGTTAATTGTTAAGAGAGCGAGGAAACCAAGTGAACCAGCTGTTGTAAGAAAGATTGCGAAGTATTTACGGCTACCTTCTTGCTCAACGCTCATCTTCGGAAAAGTTGTATAGATTACCTGCGCTGTGCGATCTACGACCTGGCGTTTGATGCCTACAGTAATTGCAGTTGAGACTCTTGCCGCTGAAGTACTCATGCTGCGACCCGCTCAATTGCGCGTAATCGCACCGATGCGGCCCGTGAGTTTTCTTCAATCTCTACAGCGCTTGGCTTCTCACTTGAGTTAAATACCAACTTAAATTTAGCAGCGTATTCAGGTAGCTCAATAGGGAGCTCGCGAGGACTCTTTGAAGTTGATGCTTCTGCAAAAATCTCTTTTACGATGCGGTCTTCCAGTGACTGGAAGGACATAACAACAACTCTTCCGCCAACAATAATTCTTGCCAGCGCCTGAGGGATTGCGCGTTCGATTGCACCGAGCTCGTCATTGACGGCAATACGAAGCGCCTGGAATGTGCGCTTTGCGGGATTGCCACCAGTGCGCCGGGTAGCAGCAGGAATACTCTCTTTTACCAAAGTAGCTAGGGCTACCGTCGAGTTTAGCGGCGCTATTGCGCGAGCTTTAACGATGTTTTCGACAATTCGTGTTGCAAATTTCTCTTCTCCATAAACACGAAGAATTCTGACAATTTCACCAGGTTCGAAGGTGTTAACGATGTCGCTAGCTGTGATTCCGGTTGATTGATCCATGCGCATATCCAGAGGAGCATCATGTGAGTAAGAGAATCCGCGTGTTTCTTGATCTAATTGCATCGAAGAGACACCAAGGTCAAAAAGGACACCATTGATTTGTGAAAATCCAAAATCATTAACTATCTCTGAAATATCATCGAAAATTGAATGTGCAGTTTTGAATCGCTCTCCAAATGACGCTAGTCGTACTTCGGCTTTAGCAATTGCTTGTAGATCGCGATCGATACCAATGACAGTTAGGTTTTCAAAACGTTGAAGTAGCGCTTCAGAGTGACCACCCAAACCAAGTGTGGCATCAACAATAACTGGCTTCTCGTGAGAATTTATAGAAGGGGCAAGGAGATCAACACAGCGATCACGCATTACTGAAATGTGTTCCATGCACTCTCCTCCCTTTAACTTTTTTTCTTGCGCTTCTTCACTCAACTCTGGTCACCGCCGGCCGACGGATAGATATTCGAAAGCGACGCCGGGGAAGAGGCGCCGCTGTCGGCCCCACTTAATTCGAGTAATCACTCTTACAAGAATTACTTGTGCATTGGGTCGGCGGTGGCCACAGGTGAGTGCGGCCATATTTAGTTTTTATCTAGTTGTTATTAAGTTTTTTTGTTCTAGCTATAAAGTTGTTTGCTGACGATCTAAAAGAGTCCCGGAAAAACTTCTTCAGAAACGTCAGCAAAAGTTGATTCGCGATCTGCGAGGTATGCACTCCATGCAGCGCTATCCCAGATTTCAACTCTGGTATTGGCGCCGATGACGACGCACTCTCTTTCTAAACCGGCATATGTGCGAAGCCCTGATGGAATAGTGATTCGACCTTGACGGTCAGGAATTTCATCGTGTGCGCCGGCAAACATCACGCGCTGGTAATCGCGAGCGCCTTTTGCAGTTACAGGCGCTTGTCGAAGAGTTTCGGTGATCTGGGCAAATTCAGTAGCTGGGAAGACATAGAGGCAACGTTCTTGTCCTTTTGTAATGACAAGGCCAGGAGATAGCTCTTCACGAAATTTGGCAGGAAGGATTAAACGACCCTTCTCATCAAGGCGCGGTTCGTGAGTGCCTAAAAACATTGAAATTAACTCACCTTCCCCAAGGTATTAAGCGCAACATCTACGCTTAGTTCCCCACTTTACACCACTTTCCTCCTTTTTTCACCACACTGGCCCACTTTTTTCCCCCTCTCTCCCCTATCGCCCCCACTGATTTTGGGCGCAAAAAAACCGGCCCCCTGCCAATATGGCTGCTTTGGACCGGTTGAGACGGTTGAGATTTAAGCGGGGATTACTCCTCGAAGGAGCGGCGATCCCAACGTTCTTGTAGACGAGATGAGATACCCCCTGATTTAGGTGCACCCTTGCCCCCTGAGCGAGCTACCCCTTGGATAGGAGCGCTGAGCGAGCGAATTGCCACAACTAGACCTGTCAATGTAACGAGAAAGCCAGCAATGCCAATAAGCGGAATCTGAGAGATGAGGCCCGAAAAGAGGGTAGCTATTCCGATAAGAACAAGGGCTGCCGCCTTGATAAGAGATGAAGATTTTCCGCGCAGAATTGTTGCTGTATCACCGCTTGAAAGCGTGCTCTGCAGGCGTGGATCATCAGAGGCTAATGCAGCCTCCATCTCGGCAAGTAAGCGCCGTTCTCTATCTGATAGTGCCATGGCAACAGAATAGAACAGTTCTGGCTATCCGTCATCTCAGGCCTAATTCTCGCCCTCTGGGTCGCTTTCAGGCTCAATTAACCTGCCAGGGCGCACACTTGAAGAGCCGAAACGGGCTCTGGCACGGTCAATGGCGGTATCTGCCTCACGCCAACCTTTCTCTCGCGAACCCAGAAGCATCTGTTCGTGGGCTCCCTCTTGAAGATTTTCTAAGCTCACGCCAACAAGTCGCAATCTAGCTCGATCAATTTTTAACGCTTTATAGAGCGCGCGGACAACTTCATAAATTTCTTGCGTGCTATCAATCGGTTGAGGCAACGTCTTACTTCGACTGATAGTAGTGAAATCAGAGAAACGCACTTTAATCGAAATCGTTTTGGCGAAAAGTTCGCGATCACGTAAACGAGCAGATGCTTTCTCGGTCAATCGTAAATACTCACGCAAGATCTCTTCGGGATTATCAAGGTCATGAGAGAAAGTTTCGGCAGCGCTGATGCTCTTATCGGATTCATCATTGCTCACTTCGCGGAAATCTCTCCCCCAGGCAAGTTCGTAGAGCGATGCTCCTGATGCTTCACCTAACGCTCGAATCAAAGTTGCACGCGGAGTAGCTGCAATATCTCCAATGGTATGAAGGCCAAGTTTGGCAAGTGCTTCTCCTGTTTTCGGTCCGACTCCCCACATTGCTGCTACAGGTAGCGGATGAAGAAATTCTAAAATTCGTTCTTCTCTAATCTCTAGCATGCCATTGGGTTTGCAATGTTGTGATGCAAGTTTTGCAATAAATTTTGATTGTGCGATACCGACCGAACAGGTAATGCCTTCTTCTTTAAATACACGAGCTCGAATATCTTCCGCGATTTTTCGACCGTTTCCGAGCAAACGAATAGCACCAGTGACATCTAGAAAAGCTTCATCGAGTGAGATGGGTTCGACCTTAGGAGTAAAGGCGGCAAAAATTGCCATTACGCGTTCAGATATTTCGGCATAGCGATGATGCTCGGGGGCGATAAATATGGCATGGGGCGCCATTCTCTGTGCGCGCCCTACTGGCATTGCAGCCCTGATGCCAAACTTGCGAGCCTCGTAATTTGCAGAGAGAACGACACCGCGTGCACCTGCGCCAACTACTAAGGCTTTGCCGCGGAGTTCGGGGTGATCAAGTTCGGCGACAGATGCATAGAAGGCATCCATATCGACATGCAAGATCGTGCTCATATCGCCACACTACCTCGTGCTTGCCACTTATCGTGGGCAGTAGCAAGGCTCCACACACCTGTTGCGCGAATAGAGATACCGCGTTCGCCTGTGCGACGAGTAGTGCCACGCACTAAGAAGAGCGATGCGCTTTGGAGAGTCTGGGCATATGTACTGCTTGCTAAGACATCAGGAAAAAATGTCGAGTCACTACAGCCGTAACCATCATCGAGAGTAAGGAAGAGAACGCGTTTACCAGAACGTATCGGTGGAGATTGCAGCGCAACCTTTACGCCAGCAACAAGTACTGACATATTGTTTCGTTGCGCCAATAGATCACATGATCGAATCGCGCCAATCTCATTAAGAAAAGGGGCATAGCTAGCAAGCAAATGTTCGGTGATATCCATACCTAACCGCGTAAGTTCATTACCGATTTTCTCTGCTCGCCCCATTGCAGGTAAGCCACTTAAGGTAAGTGCAGGTGGTGCCAGGCCAAGTGACATCTGTGCGCCAGCTAACGCTGGGGCGCTAGATTTTTGAAGGTCAGCTAAATGCAATAGTAAATCTCGATGGGTAATATCTTTATCTGAATCTCCCTTGATATGCACCTCATCAAATGCACCGGTAAGAATAAGAGTCTCAATAGTCGGAAGTGATGCGCCAGATCTACGATAAAAATCTGCTAAATCAATATAGGGCTGACCGCTTTTAATAGAAGCAAGTTCAGTCGAGCTAGCGCCAGAGATTGCAGAGAGTGCAATACGAATACCAGTGCCATGGGAATCAGGGTGATGGGTATCAGAATCAATTCGATAATCGATATCTGAATAATTGATATCAAGGGGTGCAATAGGAATATCCATCCGACGCACTTCATCGAGCATAAGACGCTTGGGATACATTCCAGGATCATGAGTAAGGACACCCGAAAAGAAAGCTGCTGGGTAATGGGTCTTAAGCCATGCTGATTGATATGTGGGCAGGGCAAAGGCAGCAGCATGCGCTTTGCAGAAACCAAATGATGCGAAGGCGCGCAGAACTTCCCAAATCTCAGTAATGATTGCGAGATCGAACCCTGCCTCTGTGGCTGCAGGGAAGAACCAATCGCAAACTTCTTGTTGTCCTTCTTTACTGCCAAGTGCGCGACGTTTCTCGTCGGCAGCAGCGAGAGAGATACCAGTCATGACAGAGATAATCGAAATTACTTGTTCATGAAAGACAACAACGCCTTCGGTCTCACTCAAGATAGGAGCTAGCTTGGGATGGATAAGACGAGCTGATTTAAAGCCTTCACGGGCTTCAAGAAATGGACGGATCATGTCGCTCTTGACTGGTCCAGGACGAAAGAGCGAGATATCAATAATCAGATCGTTAAAGGTGCGTGGTTGAAGCTTGCCGATGAGTTCGCGCTGGCCTGGGCTCTCGATTTGAAAGAGTCCGAGAGTATCTGTCGTTCTAATAAGTGCGTAGGTATTGGGATCATCGAGCGGGATGGCATCGATATCAAATTCTGGATCGTGAGTACGTTTGATCTCATCGACAGCGTGGGCAATTGCAGATTGCATTCGAACACCCAAGACATCGAGTTTAAGTAGCCCGATATCTTCGACATCATCTTTATCGAATTCGAGCATCGGATAACCACTTGCCCCAATTTGCAGCGGTGCACGATCTAAGAGAGTGGCATCAGAGAGAGCAATTGCACATGGGTGCATCGAGAGATGGCGTGGCAGACCATCAAGGCGTTGCGCTAGCGCAATTGTCATCGCAGCAAGCGGAGATGATGTATTAAGTGATTTGAGTTCAGGTAGTGATGCCAGCGCTGCCGAGATATTTGCAGCGCGAATATGTGGCATCGACTTTGCTAAAAGATCAATCTCGACCGCAGGTAGGCCAAGGGCTGCGCCAGCATCGCGAATAGCGTGGCGAGCTCGATAACGTTCAACCATCGAAACTGTGGCACATCGCGCTATAGCGTTGGGATCAGACCACGATGTAGTGCCGTAACGGTTAAAGATGGCGTCGTAAATTTCAAGGCGTCGCGCTGATTCAACATCGATATCAATATCAGGAAGTGCCATACGAAGAGGCGAGCAGAAGCGCTCCATCAGAAGCCCATGTTCGATGGGATCAACACCTGAGATTCCGAGTAAGTGACAGATCAGAGAACCGGCACCACTGCCACGCGCTGCAACACGAATGCCTTTTTCGCGAGCAGTGTCAGTGATATCAGCAACGGTGAGAAAGTAGGATTCAAAACCAAGTGTGGCAACGGTGGCGAGTTCATCATCTAAACGTGCGCGCGCCTGCTTAATGCGCGCAGCATCGCTATAGCGCCAATGCAGA
>CAEZTL010000002.1_pt1 | contig 31520 bp, 27 predicted proteins | sample 7264221 | NCBI WGS metagenome assembly CAEZTL01 (sample SAMEA6813803, study PRJEB35770) | uncultured Candidatus Planktophila sp. | biome: Freshwater; feature: Freshwater reservoir; material: water | place: Czech Republic | collected 2017-08-18 | depth 0.5m m
CCTACTCTGCGTATTGGCAGGCGGGGTATTTGGGGGATAGGATTACCCCACTATGAAGCTCCGCGGACTCCTACTTATCCGCCGTAGCGAGGCCTAATCACCGGTCTCCTCGCTGCGGGGTTTGGTGTTGCCGGTAATAACTCGGCTAACTAACTAGGAGCAAAGAAATGAACTTTCCAAAGCAAAAACCATCGAAGATGCCTGTGCATCGCTACTCATCATTTATTCCTGTTGAGCTTGCTGATCGCACATGGCCAGATAAACAAATCACTGCAGCGCCGAAGTGGTCATCTGTAGACCTTCGCGACGGCAACCAAGCCTTGATTGACCCTATGGATACCCCGCGCAAGCTTGCGATGTTTAAGTTGCTCGTTGCGATGGGTTACAAAGAGATTGAGGTGGGCTTCCCATCTGCATCTCAAACGGACTTTGATTTTGTCCGCAAAATTATCGATGAAGATTTAATCCCTGATGATGTCATTATTCAAGTGCTTACTCAGGCACGTGAACCCCTCATCCGACGCACCTATGAAGCGGTCGCTGGCGCGAAGCAGGCGATTATTCACTTGTATAACTCGACTTCAACTTTGCAGCGTCGCGTGGTCTTTGGCCTTGATAAAGATGGCATCAAGAAGATTGCGACAGATGGAGCAAAACTCTGTCTGGATCTTATGTCGACTGTGCCTGAGACAAAGATTTCTTTCGAGTATTCACCTGAGTCATATACAGGTACAGAGCTTGAATTCGCAGTCGAAGTTTGTAATGCGGTCAACGATATCTGGAAGCCAACTCCGCAGTGGAAGACCATCATGAATCTTCCGGCAACTGTTGAGATGGCAACGCCAAATATTTATGCCGATTCAATCGAGTGGATGTGTCGCAACCTCAACAATCGCGATTCGGTAATCGTTTCACTTCATCCACATAATGATCGCGGTACAGGTGTCGCTGCAGCAGAGCTTGGTTACTTAGCAGGAGCAGATCGCATCGAAGGAACGCTCTTCGGCAACGGTGAGCGCACCGGAAATGTTTGCCTTGTGACTCTCGGAATGAACTTGGTCTCACACGGGATTGATCCGCATATTGATTTCAGTGACATTGATGAGATTCGTCGTACCGTTGAATATGCCAACCAGCTAAAGGTGCCAGAGCGCCATCCTTATGGTGGCGACCTTGTCTTTACTGCATTCTCTGGTTCGCACCAAGATGCCATTAAGAAGGGCTTTGAGCACCTAGAGCGCGATGCAAAGGCTGCTGGAGTTCCAACTGATCAGCACACGTGGGCTGTTCCATACCTTCCGATTGATCCAAAAGATATTGGCCGTTCATATGAGGCCGTTATCCGCGTTAATTCACAATCAGGTAAAGGTGGCGTTGCTTATCTTTTGAAGAGTGAGCATCACCTTGATTTGCCTCGTCGCCAACAGATTGAATTCTCTCGTATCGTGCAAGCAAAGACAGATCACGATGGCGGCGAAGTAACTGCAAATCAACTCTGGCAGATATTTGAAGATGAATACTTACCAACAGAGTCAGCACCATGGGGACGCTTTCGCCTCAAGGGACTTTCACAAAAGTCTGAGATGGGTCAGGATGTACAGCTGACTGTTCAGATTACTGATCGTGGTGAAGCGGTAGAACTTGCAGGCCACGGTAATGGTCCAATTGCTGCATTCTGCAACATTCTTAATAATTACGGAGTTGATGTCCGTGTTCTAGATTTCAGCGAACATGCACTCTCATCAGGTGGCGATGCCTCGGCAGCTGCCTATCTTGAGTGTGCAATTGGTGGAGATGTCTATTGGGGCGTTGGAATCGACCCAAATACAACAACGGCCTCTCTTAAAGCGGTCGTGTCTGCAATCAATCGCGCCATTCGCTAACTACCCTTAACGCCGTGAGTACCAAGGGCGCGCTATTTCGGGATGAAGCAATCATTTTGCGAACCCAGAAACTAGGCGAAGCTGATCGCATTATTACGATGCTTACCAAAGAGCATGGTCGTATTCGCGGAGTCGCTAAAGGTGTTCGTCGCACCATGTCTAAATTTGGCGCCCGTCTTGAACCGGGCAGTCACGTTGAGATTCAGTTGCACACTGGCCGCACCTTTCACACAATCACGCAGGTAGAAGCTCTGCAAAATTATGGGGAAGAGATTTCTAGTGATTATCAGCGCTGGACAATTGCACATGCCATCCTCGAAACCGCCGAACGTTTTTCACCCCATGAAGAAGAACCAGCACCACAAGAATTTTCACTTGTTGTTGGTGGCATGCGCGCGCTTGCCGAAAATCGCTATGACCCGTCATTGATTCTCGATGCTTTTCTGATTCGTTCATTAGCCCTCGGTGGTTATGCGCCGTCGCTCACACTCTGTTCGCGTTGTGAAAAACCGGGCCCGCATCGTTACTTCTCATTAGTCGGCGGTGGATCTGTCTGTAACGATTGCCGTCCATCGGCCTCAGCAACACCCGCACCAGAAACATTAGCGTTAATGGAGGCGCTGCTTAACTCTGATTGGGATTCTGCCTCAGCAAGTGAACCAAGATTTCGCCGAGAAGCTAGTGGATTGATTGCTGCTTATCTACAATGGCACCTTGAAAGAGGGTTACGTAGTTTGCCAATGGTGGAGCGTGCATGAGTAAGCAGAAGGTAGAAGTTCCCAACCACATCGCACTTGTGATGGATGGCAATGGCCGCTGGGCTAAAGAGCGTGGCCTGCCACGCACCGCCGGCCATGAAGCAGGCGAGAAAGTCCTCTTTAATTTAGTGGAAGCAGCCATCGGTTTTGGGGTTAAAGAGATTAGCGCTTATGCATTCTCAACTGAAAACTGGAAGCGTTCGCCTGAAGAAGTGAAGTTCTTAATGGGATATAGCCGCGAATCCTTACGCAATCGTCGCGACCGCCTGCATGATCTTGGCGTAAAGGTGCAATGGATTGGCCGCCCACAACGTCTCTGGAAATCAGTGATTGAAGAGCTTGAAACCGCTGAAGAATTGACAGCAAAGAATAAGAAGTTCACCTTAAATATGTGCGTTAACTATGGTGGACGAGCTGAAATCGTAGATGCTGCGACAGAGTTAGCAAGAGATGTAAAGCGCGGCAAAGTAAAAGCTGATGCGATTACTGAAAAGACATTTGCAAAGTATCTCTATGCACCAAAGATGAGCGATGTAGATTTATTTTTGCGTTCATCGGGTGAACAACGCACCAGCAATTTCTTGCCATGGCAAGCAACCTATGCCGAGTTCGTCTTTATGGATGTTCTATGGCCCGATATGACGCCGGCAATCTTGTGGAAAGCCATAGAAGAATATTCTGAGCGTGATCGCAGGTTCGGTAAAGCTTAGTTTTAACTAGCACCCGGTGTGGTGTACCTGTACCGTTTCGCCATGCGAAAGATAGTTGCGCTGGCCATTGTTTTCACTCTTCTTGGGATTAATAACGCATCTGCACATCAACCAGTAAATCTCGGCAAGAGCGATACCACTGCCGCAAAAGGTCCATTACTTGTTGATGGAACCATTTCTTTTGCAGTTCGCGCTAGCTTTACCAAGGCAAGAGAGGTGCGTGCATTCCGCGCACAACTTAAGGCAGGGGATTCGCTAGAAGTGCAGTACCTGATTATTGATAAAGCCCCTGAGAATAAATTAAAGGTTAATCAGCTTCCCACTCTTGTTATCACTTCTCCATCAGGTGCGCGCCAGGTCATGAAATTAGATGAACGAACAGAATTTTTGGAAACATATAGTCAAACTCTTTACTTCTATCTCGGACGCATAAATAAGCCAGCCGAATCAGGGATCTATAACTTCACGATTACTTCTAAGGTGCGATCTGCCATCACCCTTGGTGTTGGATATCGCGAAGTACCGGGTGATGTAATTCGTGGCGCACTTCCCACTCCAGCTGTAACCCCAGCCGCAACTCCATCAGTTTCTGCAACACCGACGCCAGCTCCTTCACCATCCGTATCCAGTACCCCTGAAGCTGGCATAACACGGGCTCAAGTTGAGATGAGAAATAGTAAGAACGCATGTTGGTCAATTATTGACGAGAAGGTCTATGACTTAACAAGATGGATCGATTCACACCCTGGCGGTCCTTCTTACATTCAATTTATCTGTGGCAAAGATGGAACTAATTCGTTTAAAGCGCAGCATTCAGGACGGCCCAACCCAACTGCACGTTTAGCTGATTTTCTTCTAGGCCCTCTCGCACGTTAAGAGTGATTCCTGCTTATGAGGCAGCTGGATGATCTATAGGCGTAGGCGCTGTTAAGAGAGCGTCGCATTCTGCGCATTGTGCATTATCCAATAGGTACATCTCTAGCTCATATGTATGCGGACAAAACGTCGCTGTAATTTGGATCAGATTTGATCCGCACGCAGGACAGGCACACGTAGGAATTCCACGGAAATTTCCCATTTCAACACTTTGTACAGAGCCCAAAGATTTCGGCGGTATGTCCGACATCTCTGAAGCCGTGTTCTTCGGCCATCATCTTCGCCCATTTTTCAATGGCGCCGCCCTCAATTTCAACGGTATCTCCGCAACCTTTGCAGACGAGATGGTGGTGGTGGGCTTCACCGCACAACCGGTAGATAGCTTCACCATCATCTCGCCGCAATACATCAACGATCTTGTCATTAACAAGACTCTGCAATGAGCGATAGACAGTTGTTAAACCAATGCTCTCGCCCTCACGTTGCATGAGTCGATAGACCTCTTGCGCGCTGGCAAAACCACCGGCACGTTCTAGGGTGCTTAAGACTCGTGGGTTAGAGCGGGACATTACTTAACCGCTGTTTCCTCATCATGTGCATGTTCATCTTCATGAACACCCTCTTCTTCGTGTGCATGTTCATCTTCATGAACACCCTCTTCTTCATGTGCATGTTCATCTTCATGAATGCCAGTGGTCGATCCGTGTGTATGTGCATCCCCGCTATGAAGATAGCTAACAAGGCCCCACATAACCAAGACACCAAAGATTGTCGCCAAAATTGTGTAACGTGATGAATGACGAGAGTGCGCCTCAGGCAAAATATGAGATGTCGCAAGGTAGATAACGATTCCGGCAAAGAGTGCGAGATAGATAGCAATAAAGTTATCGCTGATTGCCAATGTGGCACCGAGCGCTGCACCGCTTACGCGAGCGATAGCGTCAACACCTAATAACCAAATACCTTTCTTGCCCCATTTACCGCTCTTGATTAAGAAAGAGACGGTGTTAAGCCCATCGCTAAATGCGTGAACAAGCAGGGCGATAAAGACTGCGATACCGAGATCGGTACTTACCTTAAATGCAACGCCGAGAGCTAAACCATCAAGAAAGACGTGGCCACCCATAGCAAGTGCGCCAATAGAGCCCGCAACGCTGGAAGCATGCTTGTGATCATGCCCGTAATCTGATTCTGCTGGTTCGTGCGATCCAAAGATTTGCTCATAGAAGTGGAGCAGCAAGAATCCTGCGATTAATGCCACTGATACAGCAGGGGCATGAAAAATCTCTTGAGTGCCAAGTTCGAATACCTCTGGCAAGAGATCAAAGGCGACTAAACCAAGCAATAAGCCTGCAGAAAGTCCGAGGACTAAATGGAGGCGATCCTTTGATTTGATAGCGAGGAATCCACCGGCTGTAGTTGCCAGTGCTGTGAGGGCTGCGAGAACGATTGCGATTGTCATGGCGAGAAGATAGCACAAATGAAAATGATTTTCATTTCCACCCCCTATTTTGACCCCTTAAGCTCACTCCATGATCGCAATTGCTCGATTTCGCACCCCATTGGCTGAACAAGAGGCCTTTCGCGCCAACCTTGAGCGCGCTCGCCAGGCATTTTCTGAACGCGAAGGCTTTATCTCAGGCGACTTCGGCCAGAATCTCGACGATAACGAGCTCTGGACCCTGGTCACCCATTGGCAAAATGTTGGTTCATATCGCCGCGCTTTGAGCTCGACTGCAATAAAAATGGAAGTTGTGCCTCTGCTTGCAACCGCAATTGATGAACCAGGGGCTTATTCCAAAGATCTCTAACATGGATTTATAGTGCGGTAAAATTTACCCACGTTCCTTTAACAGCAGAATCGTTGAAAGAGCGCCGACAGCCAGCCGGAGTATCACAAGCTCGATTCCCCGGTTGCAACACTAAAACCGGATGGAGCACCTCATGGCGGTAGATCGCTTAGAAAACATCGTTTCTCTCTCAAAGCGTCGTGGCTTTGTATTTCCTTCATCAGAGATTTATGGCGGATTGCGCGCATCATGGGATTACGGACCACTCGGTGTTGAGGTCAAGAACAATGTAAAGCGCCAATGGTGGAAGTCAATGGTGATGGGTCGCGAAGATGTTGTCGGTCTCGATTCATCAGTCATCCTTGCCCGTGAAGTTTGGGAAGCATCAGGACACGTTGCCACTTTTAGTGATCCGCTGACCGAATGTACTGCTTGCCATAAGCGTTATCGTGCAGATCATCTAGAAGAACAATACGAAGCAAAGCATAAGAAGAAGCTTGAATCATTGGCAGATATGAACTGTCCAGCTTGCGGCAATAAGGGCCAATTCACTACACCAAAGCAATTCTCTGGTTTGCTCAAGACTTTCCTTGGTCCAGTTGAAGACGAATCAGGACTTGCTTATCTTCGCCCAGAGACAGCGCAAGGAATCTTCATTAACTTTGATCAAGTGATGACGACTTCACGCAAGAAGCCACCATTTGGTATTGGCCAGATTGGTAAATCATTCCGCAACGAAATTACTCCTGGAAACTTTATTTTCCGTACTCGCGAATTTGAGCAGATGGAGATGGAATTTTTTGTTGTTCCAGGGACCGATGAAGAGTGGCACAAGTATTGGATTGAGACTCGCCTCAATTGGTATAAAGATCTTGGCATTAATCCAGAACGTCTTCGTCTATTTGAGCATCCAAAAGAGAAGCTCTCACATTATTCAAAGGGCACAACAGATATCGAATACAAGTTCGAATTCAATGGCACCGAATGGGGCGAGCTCGAAGGTATTGCTAACCGAACAGACTTTGACCTCAAGGCACACTCAGCGGCTTCAGGTAAGGATCTCTCATACTTCGATCAAGAGAAAAATGAGCGCTGGACACCGTTTGTAATCGAACCAGCAGCGGGTGTAGATCGTTGCGCACTCACATTCATGATGGATGCATATACCGAAGATGAAGCACCTAATGCCAAGGGCGAAATGGAGAAGCGTGCTGTGATGAAGTTTGATCACCGCATTGCTCCAGTTAAAGCTGCCGTACTTCCACTATCTCGTAATGCGGATCTCTCACCAAAGGCACGAGATCTCGCAGCGCAGCTTCGTAAGAATTGGAATATCGATTTCGATGATTCCGGAGCCATTGGCCGTCGTTATCGTCGCCAAGATGAAATCGGAACCCCTTTCTGTATCACCATCGATTTCGAAACCCTGGAAGATAATGCAGTCACAATTCGTGATCGCGACACAATGGCCCAGGAACGTATCTCAATCGATCAAGTTGAGTCATGGTTGGCTCCGAAACTTCTCGGTTGCTAAAGCCAACTTGTTAAAGTCATCAGCACTGCCTCTGCCTCTTCGGGATGGCATACATCAGGTAGATCCACCTGTTGTACTCGCCCCGATGGCAGGAATAACCAACGCACCCTTTAGACAACTCTGTCGCGAACAAGGTGCGGGTCTCTTTGTTTCAGAGATGGTGACTGCTCGTGCATTACTAGAACGAGTCCCTGAGACTTTGCGAATGATTGAACCTGGACCTGGTGAGTGGCCGCGTTCGGTGCAGCTCTATAGCGTTGATCCGCACCATATGTCTGAAGCGGTAAAGATGATTGGCCGTGAAAATTTGGCCGACCATATCGATATGAACTTTGGTTGCCCTGTTCCAAAAGTCACACGCAAAGGCGGGGGAGCAGCGCTGCCGTTTAAGCGCAATCTCTTTTCTGCAATCGTAAAAGGCGCTGTTGATGCAGCAAAGCCTTTTGGAATTCCAGTAACAGTAAAGATGCGTATCGGTATCGATAGTGATCACCACACATATTTAGAAGCAGCCAAATCAGCAGCTGATGCGGGTGTTGCTTGGGTAGCACTTCATGCGCGAACGGCTGCACAGATGTATGAAGGCAAAGCAGATTGGTCTGCCATCAAGAATTTAGTAGAACATTTGGCGCCTACAGGTGTCCCAGTACTGGGAAATGGCGATATCTGGAGCGGTAAAGATGCCCTCGATATGTTTGAAAAAAGCGGATGTGCGGGAGTTGTTGTTGGTCGTGGTTGTTTAGGACGCCCCTGGTTATTTGCTGATTTAGTTGCGGCAATGCGCGGTGATGCTGCACCTTTATTGCCTTCACTCTTTGAAGTCCGCGAAGTGATGTTTCGCCATGGCGAGTTAATAGTCGAATACTTTGAATCAGAAGATCGTGGTTGCCGCGACTTGCGTAAACATATGGCCTGGTACTTAAAAGGCTTTAGAGTGCCGAGCGAACTTCGTCGCCAATTCGGAATGGTCTCATCGCTCAATGAACTGCGTGCACTTCTTGATCAATTAGATGATCAGCCTTATCCAGTTGAGGTTGCTGCGTTGCCGCGCGGACGCACTAGCCATGGTCGCCCGCCAACGTTGCCAGATGGATGGTTGAAAGATCCAGATGAGATGATTCATCTCGAGGCCGAAGATATGTTCTCGGGTGGCTGATGTTTAAATTAATTCGAAGAACCATCACTCTTATTCTCACTGTAATTCTTGCTATCCCGGGATATGCCTTGGTTGTAACCTGGAACGCTGCACACAATCCAACGATTAGAAACGCTGAAGTAATTGTCGTACCTGGCGCTGCGCAACTCGATGGTCGCCCCGGTGAAGTTTTATTGGCACGCTTACAAGAGGCGAAGCGAATCTATGATTTAGGCCTTGCTCCATTGATTATCACCGTTGGCGAAGGTGCTCCGGGAGATAGAACAACTGAAGCCGCATCGGGTGCTGACTGGCTACGTTCAAATGGTGTGAAGCGAAGCGATATTGTCTCGCTTCCAATCGGGCGCGATACTCGCACGCAAACTAAGACTTATGTTGCCGAGATGAAGAAGCGCAACATCAAGAATGTCATCATTGCAACTGACCCGTATCACTGCCAACGCAGCATCACGATGGCGGAAGATCTCGATGCCATCGCTTCATGTTCGCCGGTAGCTACGGGCCCCAATTCTTTAGATGGCTCAAGCTTTCGTTATCTCGTGCGTGAATCAGGGGCTTATTTGGCTTACATCACGCTGGGGCGTCGTGGAATCAATATCAGTGACCACCTCAACAACAGTGCTTATAAGGTATGGCCATGAACATGCGCGGTTACACCGATACCGACCAAGAGCGCTTCATCGATGAACCAGCGAAGCGTGCTGGTCGCACCGAGTTCATGCGCGATCGTGCACGAGTAATTCACTCTGCTGCACTTCGCCGTCTTGCTGCAAAGACTCAAGTCGCAGTCCCCTGGGAGAATGACTTTCAGCGCACTCGACTTTCGCATTCCCTTGAATGTGCACAGATTGGTCGCGAACTTGGTGAGTCACTTGGCGCAGATCCTGATTTACTGGAGACTGCATGTCTCTCGCACGATTTAGGTCATCCACCATTTGGTCATAATGGTGAAGAAGCTCTCGCAGAGCTGGCGCAATCATGTGGTGGCTTTGAGGGTAATGCGCAGAGTTTAAGATTGTTAACGCGTATTGAAGCCAAAACTGTTAGTGAAAGTGGCAAGAGCGTAGGTCTCAATCTGACTCGCGCATCTCTAGATGCCGCCACTAAATATCCGTGGAGCAATCAAGTTAATCCAAAGAAATTTGGTGTCTATAGCGATGATGAACCAATCTTTAATTGGATGCGCCAAGGAGCACCCGATGGTAAGAAATGTATCGAAGCGCAGATTATGGATTGGTCTGATGATTGCGCATATTCGGTCCATGATTTAGAGGATGCCATCTTTGCAGGACAGGTCACCGTAAAAAACTTTGAAAACGATTTTGATACTTTGTATAAAGAGATGGTTACAGGTTACAAGAGCGATGCCACCAAAGATGAAGCAGCCGCAGCGTTGCTTAGGCTTCAAGAACTTTCTTGTTGGCCGATTTACTTTGATCGCACCCATAGGTCACTTGCACGACTTAAGGATTCAACATCGCAGTTGATCGGGCGTTTTGTATTGGCGGCAGAGAGCGAGACACGTCGCATTCATGGTGACGGTCCATTGACTCGATATTCGGCAAATCTTGAGATTCCTCGCGAAGCCGTTATTGAAGTTGATTTCTTAAAAGCAGTTGCTGGGCACTACTTAATCAGCGCCGCGGCATCGCAAGATCGTTATGAAAAACAACAAGTCTTAATTCAAGAACTCGTTGAGATGCTCTTTCAATGTGCTCCAGCAGAGCTCGACCCGATTTTTGAAGATGATTGGAAGCTTGCTTCATCTGATGGCGAGAAACTACGCGTCGTCATTGACCAGATTGCCAGTCTGACTGACCCTGGCGCATATGCACTTCATGCTCACCTGACTGCACAATTACGAAAGCGTGGCTAAGGTAGCAACATGAGCGGTCGCATTAGAGATGAGGATGTTCAGTACATCCGCGAACGCGCACCCATCGATGAAGTTGTTGCCGATTATGTACAGCTTAAAAATGCTGGTGGAGGGCAGAAAAAAGGTCTCTGTCCTTTCCATGATGAAAAATCTCCTTCCTTTCACGTAACGCCAAGCAAAGGATATTTTCATTGCTTTGGATGTCAGACTGGTGGAGATGCAATTACCTTCTTAATGAAGATTGATCATCTCTCATTTACCGAAACAATCGAACGCCTAGCTGATCGCATGGGTTACACCCTCAGATATGACGAATCATTTAGCGGTAGCAAAGCACCAGTCGGTAATCGTTCTCGCCTGATTGCAGCGCATGCTGCCGCTGCAAAGTTCTATCAAAATCTTCTCAATACCTCACCCGATGCAGCCTTCGGTCGTGAGCTTTTAACAAAACGCGGCTTTGATCGTGCTGCATGCGAAGCTTTTGGAGTTGGTTACGCACCTAACTCTTGGGATGGGCTGACAAAAGAACTTCGTTCTCAAGACTTTACTATTGAAGAGCTAGAACTTGCAGGTCTTTCAAAAATGGGCGAGCGTGGGCCAATCGATAAGTTCCGCAATCGCTTGATGTGGCCTATCAGAGATATCTCGGGCGATGTCGTCGGTTTCGGTGCCAGAAAACTCGCTAGCGATGAGGAAGATCAAGGTCCTAAATACTTAAATACCTCAGAGACTCCGATTTATAAGAAGAGTCAGGTCTTATATGGCCTTGATATTGCCAAGAAAGAGATTGCTAAGAAGCGCCAAGTAGTTGTTGTAGAAGGATATACAGATGTAATGGCATGTCATTTGGCTGGCATTACAACGGCTGTAGCAACCTGCGGAACCGCATTCGGCCCAGACCATATTCGTATCATCCGCAGATTGTTAATGGATGACGATGCTTTCCGCGGCGAAGTCATCTTTACATTTGATGGTGATGCAGCTGGACAGAAAGCTGCTATGCGAGCATTCAATGATGATCAGAAATTCGTAACGCAAACATTTGTGGCAGTAGAACCTGATGGCTTAGATCCCTGTGATTTGCGTCAAAATAAAGGCGATCTCGCCCTTCGTGATTTGATTGCACGAAGAATTCCGCTCTTTGAATTTGCTATCAAGACAGAGCTCAATCTTCATAATCTCAATACTGCAGAAGGACGTGTAAATGCCCTTAACGCGACTGCGCCACTTGTAAGTCAGATCAGAGATAAATCGCTCCGCCCAGAATATGCGCGCCTGCTCGCAGGTTGGCTCGGTGTAGAAGTTGAAATAGTCACCAGAGCAGTCTCACAGGGCGCGCGTAATTTTGCACCAGCTCAAGATGTTGCTCCGGGTGAAAGCGCTGAAAATACATGGCGACCAGATCCACTTGAACCGCGTTTATTGTTAGAGCGCGAAGTTTTAAAGGTAAAAGTTCAGCATCCTAAATTGATTACAACATGGAAGACGATCGAGGATGGTGCCTTTACTCATCCTGCTTATCGTGCGCTTGTAGCGGCGATTAATTCAATTACTGCAGAACATGCACTTACTCCAGATGACTTCACTGAACCTGAAATAAAGGCGCTCTTTACTGAGCTTTCCGTCGAACCTATTCGTGTAGATGGCGAAATTACCGATCGACTTGTTGCCAGTATCGTGGCGCGTTTACGTGAGGTCGGTATTAGTCGCTCCATTGCCGAACTCAAGTCACGCCTACAGCGACTCAACCCCGTTGAAAACGGGGAGGAATACAACGCAGCTTTCGCCGAATTAGTAGGGCTAGAGGCTGCTCGGCGTGGGCTTCATGATGAGGCGGTAGGAACTCTTTAATTTGGGCGCCCTCTGGCCTATGCGATAGAGTGCGCTCGTTCAAAATATTCCCTGATAGCTCAACGGCAGAGCAGTCGACTGTTAATCGACAGGTTCTTGGTTCGAATCCAAGTCAGGGAGCGTATGACAAACGAGAGAAAGCTATCTCGCCGGGCGACACTACGAGGCGCCGCGGCACTTCTTCTTGCGCCTTTTGCAACACGAATCTCACTTGATTCTGCACATGCAACAGGCAAAAAGATTGTCCGCCTTAGTAAATTGCCTATCGGCTCTACATTTTCATTTACAACTTCAACGCAAGGACTACCTGCGATTGTGCTTCGAACTAAGACCGGAGTCTTCGCATACTCGATGATCTGCACCCATCAAGGGGGATCACTCGCATATAACCGTTCCACAAAGCAGCTCGCCTGCCCACTTCACGGAGCAAAATTTGATCCGCTCAAGGGTGGCCAGGTCGTTAGCGCTCCCGCAGACACTAAGCCGCTTCCAAGGGTAAAGGTCGCCATTAAAGGCGGCTGGGTTGTTGAAGCTTAAATAAGCTCTAATATTTAAATCAGGAAAATCTCAGCATTTCAAGGCATTATCTAGCCATGAAGAAATACAAAGTAGCTATCGCATTTGCACTAGGCGCAGTTCTTGCTGGTTCAGTTGCCACAGCATCGCTGACCCCAACCGCCACCGTTACAGCGTGCGTCGACAATCGCACCAAGGCGCTCTTCCTATCAAACGATGGAAAGTGTGCCTCTAACCGCACTGCAATCCTTATTGGCGGCGGTGCGACTATGGATGCAAAGACTATTTCTTCGCTCGTTACCCCATCTGTTGTTTCAATCGCAGTAACCGCCACCGCTGGTAATGGCACAGGCTCAGGATGGGTCTATAAGAGTAATTCGACATCATCTTTCATCGTCACCAATAATCACGTCATTGAAACGGCAGCAATCTCTGCAACAAAAACAATTACTGTCGAACTCACAAATGGCAATACTTATCCTGCAAAAATTATTGGCCGCGATGCCAACTACGATCTCGCAGTACTGCAGATTCAGATCGGAAACCTGCCGCCTTTGCTACTTGCTGATTCATCTAAGGTGAGCGTTGGTGACGATGTGCTAGCTATTGGGTCGCCACTTAGACTAGCCAGCACAGTTACCAGTGGAATCGTCTCTGCGCTCAATCGACCAGTCTCTGTAGGTGATACAGATGTTCAGTCCTATGTCAATGCGATTCAGACTGATGCCGCAATCAATCCCGGAAACTCCGGCGGTGCACTCGTTGATACACAAGGTCGTATTATCGGAGTTAATTCCGCAATTATTTCCCTTTCATCTGGAAACATTGGGCTTGGTTTCGCGATTCCAATTAATGAAGCAAAGCGCATTACAGACGAAATCATCGCAACTGGAAAATCAACTCGTCCAGTCTTAGGTGTGAGACAGTTTGATGAGAGATATACGGGACCTGGTGCAAAGATTCTCATATTGAGCGCCGGAGATCCTGCAGAGAAAGCTGGAATTCCAGTTGGCGCAGTAATTCGCGCTATTGATGGTGTGCGTATTGCTGACATTGAATCAGCAATAGTAAAAATCCGATCATATGCACCGGGTACTTCCGTCTCAGTTCTTGTTGATATGCCAACAGGCGGCCAACGCACCTTCAGAATAACGCTGGGCTCAACACCTAGCAGTATTGATTAAGGCTTGCCTTAGCACCAGCGCTAGGTAACGATGTAAAGAAGCGTGGAGCTTTAAGGTTGCGCTGCGCGTACGCTGATTTGATTGATTCCTTAACGGTTTCAATCTGATCTGCCTTAATCAAGGCAATTGCGCTTCCACCAAAGCCGCCACCCACCATGCGTGCACCTAGTGCTCCTGTTGCAAGAGCAGCATCAACTGCAACATCAAGTTCTAGGCATGAGACGGTGTAATCATCGCGAAGCGATATATGTGATTGGTTAATTAACTTTCCTAAAGTCACAAAATCAGATGCTCGTAGAGCAATGACGGCATCGCCGACGCGCTTGATCTCAGTAACCGCGTGACGTGCGCGAATGAATTCAGTCTCGCTTATTTCATTACGACGTTGCTCGAGAACATCCATAGTTAGATGGCGCATTGAAGGAATACCGAATTTTGCAGCCACTGATTCGCATGATGCACGACGCTCGGCATATCCACCATCAACTAAAGCGTGATGAGCCTGGGTATCAATTATCAATAGTTCGAGGCCGTGTGATGACACATCAAAAGGCACGGACTCAGTTGTGAGGTCGCGGCAATCTAAGAGCAGCGCGGAACCTTCTTGAGCCATCAGAGATACTGATTGATCCATAATGCCGCAAGGCATACCAACGTAATCATTCTCCGCTTTCTGAGTTGCCCGCGCCAAATCTGCCAGCGATAAATTGAGTTCAAAGAGAAGATTGAGTCCGACTGCTACAGAACATTCGAGAGCCGCAGAAGATGAAAGTCCTGCTCCAGATGGCACATGTCCATCGACGAGAATATCGACACCTTCGTTAATTCCCAGGCTCCAGAGAACGCCGAGAACATATTTTTCCCATTCGCCCGCGCTGCCGGGATGAATATCCCTAACATCAATCGTGAAGATTCGCTTTTTACGTTGTTGCGAAGCTATGCGCACTAGACCGACGCTATTGCGAGCAATAGCTGCATATGTGCGATCGGCTATCGCGAAAGGAAGTACAAATCCTTCACTGTAATCAATGTGTTCGCCAATAAGATTGACGCGTCCAGGGGCTTCGGAAAGGACTTCTGCTTTTCTTCCGTAGAGCTCTTGAAAAGCGCTTTCTAGCATTGTCATTAACTCTTAAAGCTTTACATCTTTTAATTGAGCGGCAGATTGTTCAGGCTTCATATCCATGATGAATGCGCCCATTGCAGACTCCGAACCTGCCAAATACTTTAACTTTCCTGGAGCGCGACGAACACTTGTGATCTGCCAATGCAGACGCAATAAATCGCGACCTTGTCGAACAGGAGCTTGATGCCATGCAGCGATATATGCCATCTCGATACCAAAGACTCCATCAAGGCGCTGCATTACTTCAATAGCTATTGATGGGAATGAATCACAAGCGGCAGGTGATAGCTCTGTTAAGTCCGCAACTGGCTGCAGAGGAGTTACATGAATCTCAAATGGATAACGTGATGCGTAAGGTGTGTAGGCAACCCAATGTTCATTACGAGCAATGATTCGAACATCATCACGAAGCTCACGCGCCACGATCTCATCAAAGAGAACCTTGCCTGTCTTCTCTTTGTGAGCACGAGCAACGCTTAGCATCTTTGCTGTACGCGGAGGAATATATGAATATGCATAAATCTGACCATGCGGGTGCGCCAGAGTCACACCGATTTCTTCGCCGCGGTTTTCAAAGGGGGCAATATGTTCAACATAAGGCAGAGTCGATAGCTCTGCCGTGCGATCGCGCCATGCTTCGAGCAATGTGCGCACGCGCTGTGGAGATAAAGTTTTAAAAGAACCACCATGATCACCGGTGAAGCAAATTACTTCGCACTTGCCTGCAGCCACTCCTTCATCAGTATCCGAACCCACTAAATCTGGAAGGGCAAAATCTCCGTCAGGTGGTCGCAATGAGGGAGAGCGGTTATCAAAGACAACTACTTCGTAAGCAGATTCAGGAATTTCAGTAAGTAGATCACCAGTTGTAGGACAGAGAGGGCAGAGCTCTTTGGGTGGCAGAAAAATGCGACCCTGTCGGTGCGCGGCCATCGCAACCCATTCGTTGAGCAGCGGATCAAGACGTAGTTCACCAATGCCTGGTTGTTCTTCTTCTGGGCGTTGATCTGCAGTTGTGCGAGTTTGCCCAGCTGTGTCGTAGTAACGGATTGTGCGGCCATCGTTCATTGTGCGATCAGTGCGGATTACACCAGCAGATAGCTCTTTAATCTCATTTACCGCGCTCATAGTGTGCTTACTCTATCTTGGCAATCAAGGTTGCCAGGTCCATTTGTTAGGCCCAATTGAGGGTGCGTTCGATTGCTTTCTTCCATCCCGAATATCCAAGAGCTCTAGAGCTTTCAGTTGAAGTTGGATGCCAACGCCTAGATTGTTGCCAGAGTTTCTTTAACTCATCTGTACTCGACCAGAAACCAACTGCAAGACCCGCCGCATATGCAGCACCAAGTGCAGTTGTTTCAGTAATGAGTGGTCTCGTTATGTCGATTCCCATGATGTCGGCTTGCATCTGCATGCAGAGGGAGTTAGCAGTGATTCCACCATCGACTCGCATTTCACTCATTGGTACACCGCTATCGGCAACCATCGCATCCATAACATCTCGTGTTTGATAACAGATTGCTTCGAGCGCAGCGCGAGCTAAGTGCGCCTTAGTTGCTGCGCGAGTAAGTCCGACGATTACTCCGCGGGCATCACTTCTCCAATATGGCGCAAAGAGACCAGAGAACGCCGGAACAAAGTAGACGCCAGCAGTATCTGTAACGCTAGATGCCAAAACTTCAGTATCTGCAGCATGTGTAATGATTCCAAGTTGATCGCGCAACCATTGAATAGCAGAGCCAGTTACGGCGACAGAACCTTCTAGAGCATATCGTGCGGGTTGATCACCAAATTTATAGCAGACTGTTGTAAGCAATCCGTTCTGTGAGCGAACAATCTCAGTGCCAGTATTGAGCAGTGCAAAGTTTCCGGTTCCATACGTTGTCTTTGATTCTCCGCGATCAAAACAGACTTGACCAACCATCGCTGCCTGTTGGTCACCCAGGATTCCTGCAATAGGAACAGCTGCACCGAGCGGGCCATGTGGGTTGGTCAAACCATAAACTTCAGATGATGATTTGATTTCAGGCAAGAGATTACGCGTGATGCCAAAAATTTCTTGTAAGCCGCTATCCCAATCGAGTGTTTCAAGGTTCATCAACAAGGTACGACTTGCATTGGTGACATCGGTTGCATATATGCCGCCCTGTACGCCACCGGTGAGGTTCCAGAGCAACCAAGAATCAATCGTTCCGAAGCGAGCTTTACCTGCGGCGATGGCACTTGTTACAGCCGGAGAATTATTGGCAAGCCAATACATCTTGCTCCCCGAGAAATAGGGAGCGACCGGAAGACCACTCTTTGCTGTGATTTCAGCTTTATTCGCAACGCTCAAAGAATCTAAGAATTCGGCGGTTCGGGTGTCTTGCCAAACTATTGCGTTATGAAGTGGGACACCAGTAGTTACATCCCATGCCACCGTGGTCTCGCGCTGATTTGTGATGCCGATTGCCGAAAGGTCAGAGCCTAAAATATTGGCTTGTTTGAGCGCCCCAGATATCACTTCTTGAGTTTTATCCCAGATTTCTGCAGCATCATGTTCGACCCATCCTGCCTGGGGCATGATTTGGCGGTGCTCTAATTGATGCTGGCCAACGACTTTGCCGCTGTGATCAAAGATCATAAATCGAGTACTACTTGTTCCTTGATCCAAACTTCCGACATATGCCATATCCTTAAGATACTCAATCTAAAGGGAAATCGGTACACCCGCCATGTTTTCATCAGAGCTCAATCCAGAGCAGCGACTCCAAGCTCTCTCTGCTCTGGCACATGAAGAGTTCGATATTTTGGTAATTGGCGGGGGAGTCACCGGAGCCGGCGCACTTCTTGACGCGGCATCCCGTGGATTAAAAGTTGCCATGGTGGAAGCTCGCGATATTGCATCAGGAACATCAAGTCGTTCCAGCAAATTAATTCATGGTGGATTGCGATATCTCGAACAATATGACTTTAAGTTAGTACGCGAAGCGCTACACGAGCGCGAACTCATGGTGGCGACGACAAGCCCACATCTTGTAAAGCCAGTTGGATTTCTCTATCCATTACATGAAAAGTATAAAGAGCGTACATATGTAGGTGCTGGTTTAGCGCTCTATGACATGTTGCGTGGATTCCAGCGCGCAATGCCATTTCATAAACATATTTCGCAACGAAAGATCAATCAGATAGCGCCTTCATTGCGTCCAGATATCGTTACTGGAGCAATCAAGTATTACGACGCTCAAGTCGATGATGCTCGCCACACGATGACCATTATTCGAACTGCACGCCGCCATGGTGCAGTAGTCGCTACTCATGTTGAGGTAAGAGAGTTGATTCGTAACGGCAAGAAAGTTGTTGGCGCGATAGTCAGGGATCTTTTAACCGGCGAAGATATAAAAGTCACCAGCAAGTCAGTCGTTATGTGTGCTGGTATATGGAGCGATGAGCTTCATCAAAAGTTTGGGCTTACAGCGGGATATGGCGTAACAATGTCGAAGGGCGTTCATATCGTTGTTCCAGGAAGTGCCATCAAATCAGATACAGGAATCATTTTAAAGACTGCAATCTCGGTTCTCTTCTTGATTCCGTGGGGCGACAAATGGATCGTTGGTACAACAGATACTCCATATACAGGCGATCGTGCCAACCCTCATGCAACTGATGACGATATTCAATATATTTTGGATCAAGCCAATAAGGTCCTCGAACCGCAATTGAAGCGCGAAGAGATCATTGGTGTCTATGCAGGCCTACGTCCGCTGGTGGCCAATGCAAAGAATTCAACAACGACTAAGCTCTCGCGCGAACACACTGTTGATCGCAGCGCTCCAGGTTTTGTCAGTATTGCTGGTGGTAAATACACCACCTATCGAGTGATGGGTAAGGATGCGATTGATTTAGCAGCCATCGATTTACGCCGATTGGTCAACGACTCATGCACAGAGAAGCTACCGTTAGTGGGAGCCGATGGTTACTTTGCACTGGTTCAACAGGTTTCAGTGATTGCAAATGAATATGGCTTAGCTGAATCAACAATTTCTCACCTTCTTAATCGTTATGGATCCATGATTAGTGAAGTTCTAGAAATCGTGAAGAGCGATAAGAAGAACGGGCAGCTTTTAGATTCAACGTTGCCATATATCAAGGCCGAGATTATTTATGCAGTCACTCACGAGGGAGCAATGAGCGTTGACGATGTCATCTCGCGTCGCACCCGCTTGGCCTTTGAAGCGCCTCATGCTGGCCTTGAACTCGTTGATGAAATCGCATCAATCATTGCGCCGTATCTGGGTTGGGGAGCTAAAGAGAAGAAGGCTTCAGTTAATCAATACCGCGCTCAAGTTGAGGCTGAAGTCGAAGCGATAGCCGAACTAATCAACTCTTAACAGTTAACTCTTGAATTGACCACGGCAACTATCTCCAGGTCGCGCTTTCGGTGAGACTTCAGGCTTTGGACTTGGTGCGACCATAGGATCAGGGTTTTGCGTAATAGTGAAATTAACTGGAACCTTAATTCTGCGGTGAGTTTTGCTCACATCTGAGAATTTAAACTCTCCAGAATAAGTTCCAGCAACTAAGCCTTTTATTTCGATTTTCCACATTCCATTGGCAACGCGCAAAGTTTTTTGACGAAAAGTTATTTGCTGACCATCAGCGAGTAATAAGAATTCTATTTCTCCAGTTACTACGGGCGAACCATCAGGCCTAAAGACTTGAACCGATGCAAGCACATCTTTATCGTGCGTGGTGGCCGTCAGGTAATCCAACTTGATAGTAGTTGTTTCATTGAATGGCATAAATTCGATTTCGCCTGGAGACCAAGTTCCATCTGCTAGTTCAAGGAATCTCTTTGGGTCCCCACGAAAGACATTGAGATCCAAGCGTCTCCCAGGAACTCCATATTTTGATGCAGTTCCGCAAGAGGAGTATTGCCAAATCGCCCACTCGGATTTACAGGAGGAGTTAGTCCACGAGTGCACATAACAACCAATTCTTTTTACACCAGGTGCTGATAATTCGGGGAAGGGATCCACTGCATATTGCGCTAGCCAGAGTGGATATTGAGCAAGCTCAGCATCTCGCTGCATGGCATTTTCAAGAAATGCGGGGTATGAATAGAAAATCGGAGTTCGGTTGGTGGCATCACGAACGGTAGCTAAAAATGCCTTGGCCCACGCTGTCACAAATGCACGACTCGCATATTTAGCACAGCTCTTATTTGCTCCATACTGCACGCAGTTGTTTTCAAGATCAAGTGCGTAGGGAAGATCAAGAGAGTTATAGCCGCCGAGTGATTTTAGTCTGGCAATAACTTGGCGTGCCTGTCGCTGCGCATCTGCGGTTAGAACATCGAGTGAGTTGGTATCTGGAAGAACTGCATAGTGGTAGAAGCCGGTATAGATGCCAGCCTTCTGCGCCTCTCGGCGATCGGTATAAAGATATTTTCGAGCAATCCGATCAGATTCAGAACGCGTATCGGATGCCTTGATCATTAAAAAACGAAGGCCACCCTTGTACATTTTCTGAAAGTTAATCAACTTGCCATTTGGATGCTGCCATCGACTTACATCTGCGCCATGGATGCGAGAGGCAGGTCCGCTCATAGTGAGAGCTGTTTCTCGCTCGTTTGCAGCGGTAGGCGAAATTGGGGAAAGGGTTAGTGCAATTGCTGAAACTATTGCGGTGAATCTACGGGCGCTCATTAATTTTCTCGATTATCACGACGCTAATTCCTAAAACATCACGAATAACACTCTGCAATTGCGGTGCCAAACGGATTCGTGCTTCAGCGTAATTATGTCCACCACCGAGCTTTGCTGGATCTGAGTAATCAAGAGTGAGGCGACCGTTATCGAAAGATTCGAGGCGTGCATCAAAGAAGGCGAGCCAGGCGATTCGATTTACTCGCTCTAGGTGATCAAGAACTTCGTTCCACCGCTCACGGAAATCTGAAAGTGTGAGGTGGGCGTCCATGAGGGGACTTTACCTGAAAGTGCGAGCTTAAGCGCGTGTGGCAAAGATGTGACGGCGCGGTGCCCCTAACCAGCGGAAGTATTCTGCGGCCAAAATAACGCGCAGGTTACGCCCATGTTCGTGACTGACTTCAAGGTGATGTGCAATTCGAGCAATAGTTTGTTCGACAGATTTTTCACTTACAAATCGAGTGCGACCAATATCAGAATTACTCAATCCGAGTGCGAGCAAACGAAGAGTCTCAACTTGAATATTTGTCAGCGCACTCAAGGTGCTATTCCAATCATTAGCTACCCATGCGGTCTTCGCATGTGGCTCAATCGAGTTCTCGATTGCAGTGCGTAATTGGCGCAGCTCTGAGAGCGCTGATTTTTCAATGAGCTGAGTGCCCTTCGGTAGATCAGATTCAGTGATTCCGTAGAGTCGCAAATCTGGAGAATGTGTAAGAAGAACAATCCCGAGTTTTGGATTTACAGAACGCAAGTATTGAGTTGTTGTGAGAATCGGTTCATCGCATCCTTGATAATCAATCAGAATTGCATCGGGATCAAGTGCGCGAAATAGTTGTTCAGCGCTTTGTGTATCTGTGGCTTGCCCAAGGACATCGATTCCTTGTAACCGCAGCGAGTCGGCAATAGTTGCTAACTCAAAGCGATTGCAATCAAGAATAAGGATGCGTGGCTGTGTTACTTCGTTTCTCTCCATGATGCGAAGGTAGCGGGGCAACTGAACTCACAGTATGGAAGTGATTCAATCGTGAAGAAAGCGTGAGCTACTGCTAGAGCTTCCCCTTTTATTTCAGGAGTTTCGCTACTATCTGTTGAATCTCACTTATGAGAGCAGATGCAGTAATTGGCCCACCGCCACTTGCAGCAAGCGCCGCACGGTTATGAATAAAAGCACCCGTTGCTGCAATGTCAGCTAAGCGATTAGGGTCATTGAGAATCTCGATGTAATTGGTTGCAATCAGCGCCCCAATGATTCCTGCTAAAACATCGCCACTACCTGCTGTTGCAAGCCAAGGTGTTGCCTTCGGAAGTTCGATGAGATATTCATTGCGTGCCACATAAGTAACTGAACCTTTAAGTAGAACAGTTACACCAAGTGTGGAAGAAGCACGCAATACCCACTCTTGTGGGTTCGCTTCAATTATTTCGCTGCTTGCGCTAATGCCATGAAGTGCCAAAAGCTTTGATAGTTCGCCCGCATGGGGAGTAATAAGTGTTGGCTGATCTAGTTTTCCTGCCAGATAGAGAGCACCTGCATCGAGCAGTGTTGGAACGCTCTGACGTTGCAAGAGTTTGAACCAACGATGTCGTAACCAAGTTGAAAGATTCTCAAATCTACGACCATCAATTCCAGAGCCTGCAATCCAAGCAGTCACTGGACCAGGCTGAACAAGCGCTTCTGGGCTTTGATGTAGAACTAGATGAGCTAACCCGGATGAGCTATGAAAGCGAAGGGCGCCCAATCCTGTAGCGAGAGCTGCGGAAGTTGTAAGAACAGCCGCTCCTGGATATTGAGCAGATCCAGTGATGACACCTAAAGTGCCACGAGAAAATTTGTGATCAATTTCGCTTGGAGTAAGAATGCAACGCGCAGAATCTTTTGCGCTCCATTTTTTCGTTACATTCTCTTTTCCCATGGCTCTACTCTACTTGCGCGCAATAAGAAGGACTAATTTCGCGATAGAGTAATTAGATGAAGAGATTAGTGGCAGTGCTTCTCACGCTTACGCTGGCTCCACTTACAGCGCTTTCTTCGAGTGCTGAGGTAACAAACGCCGATCAAAAGATGGTCTTGTTCTCAACTGTTAACGGTTCAATTGCCCCTAAATCAGTATTGGCATCCAACAACGGGTTGGTCAGCGCTCACAACATGATGTATCGCCACTCAGTCACGATTTATGATGCAACAACAACTAAGTTGATTGCCACGGTTCCGGACACAGTTGTTCTCTCAGACTTTGGCTTTAAGAAGTATTCGGGAAGTTACAAGGGAGCCCCAGTTGAGGGCGCATTCTCACCAGATGGCAACTACCTCTACTTCACTAATTACTCCATGTATGGAAAAGGTTTTACCAAAGAGGGTCACGATAAGTGTTCGCCCGCATCAGGTTATGACGACAGCTTCTTATCTCGCATCGATCTATCAACAATGAAGATTGATGCCGTATATCCGGTTGGTTCGGTTCCAAAAGTGGTTCAGGTAACTCCTGATAACAAGTATGTACTTGTAAGCAATTGGTGCTCGTATACAGTCACAGTAATTTCTGTTGAAACAGGTAAGCGAGTCAAAGATATAAAGATTGGTAGATATCCGCGGGGCATTGAGATTTCAGAAGATAGCCAGTTCGCCTATGTTGCTGAAATGGGTGGATCAAATATTCATCGTATTGATCTCAATGATTTTACAAAGACACTTATTCCAATCGGCATAAATCCGCGAGCACTTGAACTCTCACCTGATGGAAAGTTTCTCTATGCCACCCTTAACTCTTCCGGAAAAGTAATTGCTTGGAACCTCATTAAGAATAAAGCCTTTAAGAGTGTCAAGACCGGAGATGCGGCACGCAGCCTTGCCTTATCAAGTGATGGAACAGCTCTCTTTGTTGTTAACTTTTTTAGCAATACAGTTTCGAAGGTACGGACCTCAGATATGAAAGTTCTGCAGACCATCAAGGTTTGCAACGAACCTATCGGTATCTCGTATGACACCTCTACCAACCGAACATGGGTAGCGTGTTATGGAGGCTCCTTGAAAGTCTTTGACAACAAGTGAACGCGTTCAATTCAAAAAACTGAGTAAAAACCTTGTCAGCCCTTCTCTAGCCCTTTAGAATCGAAAACATAATCTGGGCTGGGAGAGAAAAATGGGTAATTCAGAAGTTTCGCAATTTAAGCTAGCAAGTAATTCTGCAAACGCAATCGACCATGCAAAGGTTCTCTGTACTAAATCAGATTCTAATCAACCTATTGAAGTCCCTGCTTTTCTCAATCAATCTGGCGAACTCTGCGTTCGAGTTCCGGGTAACCGCGCTGATTGGAAGAGCATCGCATTAAGCAGCGGAGAAGCGCTGAACTTTGATAAGTCTTGGACCCATTCTTTGGTAGGACTGACAGGAAAATCAGATTCCGCCTTCTTCAAAACTGATGATAAAGAAGATTTTCTCTGGTTAGGTGACACAGTCTGGTTTGGTCTCACTGATCGAATTTCCAATGCCGAATGGAAAGCCTTGATGCAGAAGCGAACTGCGCAGGGCTTTAATGTCATGCAGGTCGTTTCAGGTTTGTTGCCTGAAGCCGCCTTCGGGGAAAAAGCAACACTTCTTGATGGTGTAACTTCCTGGAAGCTAGATAAATCAGAGCTAGAGAAGAAATGGTGGGATGCCGCCGACATTAAAGTAATCGACGCGGTTCAGGCAGGTCAGATGCCCGCGCTGGTTGGTGCGTGGAGTTATTACATTCTGCAATTCGGTGCAGAGCGATTGAAAAATCATTGGACCGAGATGATTGCTCGTTGGGGCGCTTTCCCTACCTTCTGGTGCGTAGGTGGCGAAGTAGGTCTGATGGAGTATAAAGATCTTTTCACTGACGATATGCAAGAGCGTGCTCTAGAAATTCAACAGATGTGGAAGCCAGTTGTTGATCACGTTAGAGCAACTGATCCTTGGCACCGTCCAATCACAGTGCACCCATGCCCAGCTTTTAATAATTCATCGACTGAAGCTTTGCAAGGTGATAGCGCACTAGATTTTGTCTGGTTGCAGACAGGCCATGCTGATGTGAATTCAACCAAAGCAACACTCGCTGCCATGCAGAAAGCCAAGATTGATTCAAAGCTTCCTGTACTCAATAGCGAAGTTTGTTACGAAGGTATTGCTGGCGGTTCTCCGGCAATGATTCAGCGCTATTTATTCTGGACCCACATGTTGCTAGGTGCGGCAGGCCACACATATGGCGCGCAAGGCATCTGGGCGTTCCATGATGATGAAACAAGTCCGGGAGCAATGTGGGGTTGGGTTCCATGGCAAGAAGCAATTGAACTTCCTGGCGCCCAGCATCTTGGAATCGCTGCAAAATATTTAAGGTCACTTGGTTGGAATGGATTTACGCCCGCCCCTGAATCAATCAATGTGCATGCAGATTTAGAGCACACCTACCGACCTTGGGCAGGACGTACAAGAGATCAACTTATTGTTTACTTCCCAACGGTTAGTTTGGCACCAGCAGATATCGGAATATCAACAGAGCTATCTGCAGTTCTATTCTCGACACTCGAGAAGAACACAGAATACAACTTTGAAATTTTTAATCCGCGTACTGGAGATATTATTCGATCTGAAACAGTTACAAGTAATGACCGCGGAGAATGGAACTTCACATCAGATAAGCCAATTGGGCGCCCACTTCCAACGATGGAAGATTGGATAGTTCGACTGGCAAAGATTTCGTGAGTGAGAACAAATCACTAGACGATGCTGCAATTGATGCCTTTGGAGTTCCTGGCTATCTAGGTAGGCCAGCAGGTGAGATTCGCAGAAAGTGTGAAGCAGAAGGTTTTGCAAAGGCTTTCTGGATCTCAAATCCCAGCCGAGAATCTGATTTACATGTAATTTTTCAAACCACTATCAAAACTGAAAGCGGTCCTCACGCCTTCGCAGTTCAATCAAGTGGCAATTTCCAATTGATTATTGATGGAGAGATAGCCGTCAGAGGTCCAGTCCGTTTCTCATCTCACTTACCTGAGTATTACGAAGAAGAAATCTCACTCTCAGCGGGCACTCATACCATTGAAATCTTTGCCCATGGTGAGTTTCTTAAGACTCGTACCATGGCGCCACTGCCTAATTTCGTTTGGTGCAGATTTTCTAAGGCAGGTGTCGAAATTCCACTTACCTGGCAAGCGCGAGAGTTGCCTGAATATGTAGCAACAGGTTTAAGAATTAGCGCGCTCCTTGGTTGGGTTGAATGGCGTGAGCTACCTTCAGAACAAGACCAACCCTGGTGCGAAGTTACATCAGTTAAAGGGCTACTTGAGCTAACGGGACCGTTGACTAAATCAGAGCTGCGTATTCCAAAACTAAAAAGTTTTCAGCCACTAGAGATTGCACATGGAAAATTCCGAGAAACCTTTACTGGATATAAATATGACGACCTGGCCTCTCAATATTTGCTCTGTGATCTCAACCCAGATCCAAATGATGACCATGATGGAATCTGGGTTCGTTATGACCTATCAAAGATAAGAATCGGCTACTTCAGTATAGATATTGAATGCGAAAGCCCTGCCGAGATAAAGATTGCCTATGCCGAAAGAATGACACCACAAGGTGAAGTTTCTCCCGTTGTTGCCTTATCTGCTGGTGCCACCCGAATGATTCAACATTTCTCTGTTGCTGCTGGAAAAACAGCAATCAAACCTTTTCAATCTATGGGCGCAAAATTTATCGAAGTGCGTGTCACCACCGCAGGGCAAGTAAAGCTGAGTAACCCAGAATTCATTGAGCGTGATTTCCTCGGTGAACCACAAGGCTATCTATCAACACCTGATCCAACGCTTAATAAAATATGGCAAGTTGGCATCGAAACTCTTCGCTCATCAGCAGAAGATGCGCTCGTTGATTCGATTCGTGAACGCGCTGAATGGGTTGGCGATGTCGTAACGTCAGCGCTACATATTTTGGTTGCTGGCTGGGGCGATTACACCCTGGTAAAGCGCGCGTTATTACATGCTGCTGCATCGGCTCGTGAAGATGGAGTGGTTGCAGGCTCTGGCCCAGGCGAACTGATTTACCTAGGAACATATGCATCGATGTGGACGACCGCATGCCTGCAGATTGCGATTGAAGAAGGAAATACATCTTTACTTATCGAGCTCGAAGAATCTGCACGAGCAAATATCAAAGGCTTATCAGATTTGATTCAAGAAGATGGATCTCACGATTTACCGTGGTCCTTTGTTGATTGGGGCTATAGCCCTCCGACTGAAACCCCTGACCTTGCAGTGATCTCTCATTTCATCAGAGCTGTAGCATCATGGATTAAATGGTTAGAACTCATCGGCAAGCCAGATGAAGCTAAAGCGTGGCAAGAAAAACATGCTCACTTCTCATCACTCATAAAGAGCGGGCTAGAGGCAGACCTCCGCAAATATCACGCTTACACACTCGCTGCGTTTAACGGAGTTATTTCCCATAAAGAAGCAGCGCCAATAATTACTAATTCAATTCGAGCAGGATTCCCATATAACCGCAGCGCAAAGAGGCTACGCGACCCACTTAAATTTGTTGAGGGAGTAATTACTCCATACTTTTCGAATTATTCGATGTCAGTACTTATCAATGCGGGCCATGGCGCGCAAGCAACCGATTTCTGGCTTACAAATTGGGGCTGGATGTTAGAAAAAGGCGCAACCACCTGGTGGGAAGTCTTCGATGATCGATGGAGCCACTGCCACTATTGGAGCGGCGCACCTACCTGGCAGTTATCAAGATTTGGTCTTGGCCTACATCCACAATTAAACCTAGATGGCTCATCTGTTGAATTACGCGTAAGTGATTTTGGGCTACCAACCATGAAGGGTCGCATCCATATACCTATTGCAGGGTGGGTTGATGTCGAGTGGGAGCATAAGAGTGCTGATGAGATTACATACTCAGTTGAATGCTCAAAAGAATTCACGATCGTGATGAAGGGTGAAGTAAAATGGCTAACCCCCGGTAAACACATCTTCATACTGAATAGGGTCGAAGGTACCGACACTTTCAAGTAACAAAACAATATTCCAGCTACAATCTTTCTGTGAAAAACGCGCTGAGTGCAGCAATTTCCTCAGCAATCCTTCTTTTTGAAGCTTTCTTTAGTGCTCATGCAAATGCTTCAGTGCCCAGCAGATTTGATTGGAAAATCAGTAAAGAGGAAACCAGGAGAGCTACTGCGGGCTACACAGACAGCATGTCCTATGTAGTAGGTGATGCAATAGATTTTAAAATAAGCTGCCCCGCAACCTATTTTCGCTTAGAGGCCATTCGGGTTGGATATTACGGTGGAAATCAAGGGCAAAGAGTATTTCAATCAGAAAGAAATCAGTGCATAAATCAATCCACGCGTGACTCAAAAAAATGGAAAAGTAATTTCCAAGTCAGTACTGATTCATTTCCCGACGGAATGTACCTATTCGTTATTCGAGATAGTGACAAATACTCAAGCTATATCCCAGTTATTCTTCGTGAGAAAGTGATTAAAGCCAAGACAATTTTTTCGGTTCCCACGATGACAATGCAGGCTTATAACACCTGGACTGGCGCGGATACATATGGTGGGGGTAATGGTTTTGAATCAAGACTTAGAGTTGTCGACTTCAGAAAACCTTTTGATCAGGGCAATGGCAGTGGAAAGTATCTTCGTTATGTTCATTCCCTAATTGTCTACCTAGAAAAATTAAAGATTGATGTGGGATATGTTGCGGATACGGATATTCACTTTGACAAAAATCTACTTGTGAATAGAAAGGTCTTCATAAGTGCCGGCCACGACGAGTATTGGTCTATGCAGGAGCGCCAGAATGTAATTGATGCCCGCGAGAAAGGACTAGCTACCATTTTCTTCGGTGCCAATGCAGGATATTGGAATACGCGAATTTTGAAATCTGAAATTGATGGACACCTGGACATAGAGATTTTTAAGTCTTTTGAAGAAGACCCAAATCAAAAAAATGCCACTATTAAGTTCCGTGACTTAGGTCGACCTGAAACGGAACTTACTGGTTTGGAATACAAATGTTTCCCAGCTCGGGGAAATCTAAAGATCATTGAACGTGACTCGTTTGTTTTTAAAGGGATTAAAAATTTTGAAAGAATGAACTTAGAGGGGCTAGTTGGCCCCGAAGTGGATTCACTAGTCTCGAATTCTTCAGGTTCGGGAAAAGTGGTTAATCTTGCCGAGGCAAGAGTGCGATGCGGCACTAAGTGGTATGCACCAAGATTTGGCCGGATGAATATGGTCTTAGTTCCTGCAAACGGAACCTTCGGTGGAATTTTTGCTACAGGCACAATGGGCTGGGTTACAAAAGGCCTGAACTCATCCGAGAAGTCTGACATTGGAAATTTCACTCGAATTGTCACTAAGAATGTATTGGAGAAAGCTCTAAACAAATCTTTGAAGTAGCATCTCAAGTGAGGCGGGTCGGGCTCGAACCGACGACGACCGAATTATGAGTTCGGGGCTCTAACCAACTGAGCTACCGCCTCGTCGGGCGTTATCTTAAGGCATTTCTATCGCTCAATTACTCGTGACGATAGACTCGCGCCCATGATTCACCTGAGCCAAGCCAATTCATCCATCATCTTTGAAGATTCTGATGAAACTCTCTCGATTCTTCATTGGGGCGAAAAAATAGGTGAACTCACTCCTGCAGGTCAGGCAGCTCTTTTAAAAGCAACGCAGAAGCCACATTTTCATGGAACTCTCGATGTATCGCCACGCAATCTTGTTTTGCGCGAGCATTCCCGTGGATTTATCGGACACCCTGCATTACGCGGACACCGATCAGGTGTTGCTGCATCGAATCGATTCGTATTAAAGAGCGCTACTCAGAACAAGCAAAGCCTAGTAGCAACCTTTGTAGATGTAATTGCAGAGCTCGAGATAGCAATGACATATTCATTAACTCCATCAGATGTGCTGTTAATTGATGCAACTGTCACAAATAAAGGCTCCAGTGATTACTTCTTAGAACATTTCCTCTATTGGTTGCCTCTAGCCGAACAAGCTGATCAGAGCTTGGATTTTTACGGACATTGGACGAAAGAGCGCCAACCACAGCGCCGCGATATTGGTTACGGACTTACCACTCGCGAAGGATTTGAAGGACGTTCTGGTCACGATTACACAATCACTCAAATTGCCCTTAGCCATTCAACAAATTTCCGTACTGGCCCAGCTTGGTCGCTCGCAATGGCGTGGTCTGGCAACAATATTCATCACCTTGAGCGTTTGATTGATGGCCATAAATCAATCGGTGCTGGCGAATATTTATTACCAGGTGAAGTAATTTTAAAGGCGGGGGAGAGCTACCAGGCACCACGCGCAGTTGCATCCTTTAGCGCAGAAGGTCTAGATGGAATTACAAACAACCACTACGACTGGATTCGCGGCCGTAGTAATCACATTACAAAATCACGCCCACGTCCTTTGACATTAAATATGTGGGAAGCTGTTTACTTCAACCATAGCTTCGAAGGAATTAAGAAAATTGTTGATAAGGCAGCTGAGATCGGTGTCGAACGTGTCGTACTTGATGACGGGTGGTTTGGTTCAAGGCGCGATGACCGTCGTGGATTGGGAGATTGGACCGTATCGAAAGATGTGTGGCCTGAAGGACTGAATCCGATTATCAAGTACATCAACGATAAGGGAATTGAATTTGGACTCTGGTTTGAAGGCGAGATGGTTAATCGCGATTCAGATCTTTATCGCGCACATCCTGATTGGATCTTGCAAGAGCCAGGCCGTATTCCGGTCGAAGGTCGTTGGCAGCAGGTATTGGATTTAACAAAAGAGGGTGCCTATAACCACGTTCTCAATCAAGTTGATGCTGTTCTTACCGAAAACAACATTGGTTACATCAAGTGGGATCACAATCGTCATCTCACTGATCCAATCAGCGATGGTCGCCCTGTTGTTCGCAAGCAGACTGAAGCTATCTATCGCTTATTCGACGAACTCAAGCGCCGTCATCCGGGCCTTGAAATCGAATCATGTGCATCAGGTGGAGGCCGCGTTGACCTTGGCATGATTGAACATGCAGATAGATTCTGGACCTCAGATCAGAACGATGCGCTGGAGCGCCAGCAGATTCAGCGCTGGAGCGCGATGATTATCCCGCCAGAATTTTTAGGTACACACGTTGGCCCAACAGTTGGCCATCAGATGCACCGCACTCATGAGATCACCTTCCGTGCCATTAACGCTCTCTTTGGCCATGCCGGAATCGAATGGAATGTCACTGAAGCAGATGAGCACGAACTCAAAGTTCTCAAGAGCTACGTAGCTTTCTACAAAAAGCATCGCGACCTATTGCATTCAGGAGTTGTCGTGCGCAGTGATGTCATTGTTGGGGGAGCCCAGATGTATGGAACCGTTGCTAAGGATAAGAAGAGCGCACTCTTTTCTTATATGCAGCTGGATTCGCTTGATAACTTTGGTCCACTCGTTGCAACCTTTGAGGGCCTTGATGCAAAAACTACATACTCTCTTGAGGTAATCGAAGATTTGAGCGCTCCTGAATTTCTACAGAAGG
>CAEZTL010000003.1_pt1 | contig 26350 bp, 23 predicted proteins | sample 7264221 | NCBI WGS metagenome assembly CAEZTL01 (sample SAMEA6813803, study PRJEB35770) | uncultured Candidatus Planktophila sp. | biome: Freshwater; feature: Freshwater reservoir; material: water | place: Czech Republic | collected 2017-08-18 | depth 0.5m m
GCATCGCTATGGGGTTTGCCAGTCTCTAGTGTGACCAGATCCGAAAGATGATCTATCTCTTTCAGAATCGCATCGCTATAGGCCAATAAGATTTTGCGGCGGTTACGAAATCCCAACGCAGACCAACGCTCAAATGCATCATATGCAATTGTTGTGGCCTCATACACCTGCGCAGTACTAGTGATTGGATATGTTGCAATTACATCACCTGTCACAGGATTCAAGGATTGAAAGGTTTTTGCCATAGCGAAAGAGTAGACTGGGGAACATGTCGGAACCAATCCGCCCCAGCACAATCCTGCCGGCAATTCGCACTCCGTTTGTATTGCAGACGGCAGATGGGCAGAGCCTCATTGGTGAAGTAAGCGCTCCGCTTGATAATCCAACAGCGGCAATCCTCTGCTTCCACCCCAACCCTACGGGGGGAGGAATGATGGATAGCCATATCTATAAAAAGGCTGCTTATCGCTTACCTGCCATGGCGGGGATCACCGTCGTTCGCTTCAATACTCGCGGCACAACTAGTGATGCTGGAACAAGCACAGGTACTTATGGTGATGGAGTATCGGAGAAGTTTGATGTACAAGCATCTATTGATTACTGCTTTGATACTTTGAAGTTAACGAAGGTATGGATTCTTGGCTGGTCTTTCGGAACTGAGATTGCACTGGCACACGCACGCGATCCTCGAATCGCAGGGCTGATTTTGCTGAGCCCGCCTTTACAAAAAGTGAGTGAGAGCGATCTTCTCTTTTGGGCCAATGATGGAAGACCTATTACTGCATTAATCCCAGAACATGATGATTACTTAAAGCCGGCAGAAGCTCGCGAGAGATTTGCCGTGATTCCACAGATTGATTTGATTGCAGTCGATGGCGCTAAGCATCTTTGGGTGGGAGAACCATCTGTGAATCGAGTGCTAACCGAAATTACAAAGATTGTTGCCCCTAATCGCTTGCCATTGCCAGTAGAAATTTAACCAGTAGAAATTTAACCAGTAGAAATTTAGTTCTGTTCAGAGCGAGGGAAGACTACTTCTTCAAGAATAAGAATGATCGAAGCAGCTACTGGGACTGCTAACAATCCACCCACTAAGCCCAAAAGTGATGTGCCAATTAGCGCAGCAATAATTGTTACAGCACCTGGCAAGGAGAGTGTGTGTTTCATGATTCGTGGGGTCAAGACGTAATTCTCTACCTGTACATAGAGAACGTAGGTGATAAATCCAATTATGCCAATTGAGACAGATTGAGTTGCAGCAATAATTGTAAATATTGCGCTTCCAATGAAATGACCAATCAGAGGCACAAGTCCGCAGACAAAGATAATGATTCCGATTGCAACTGGAGATGGCATTCCCAGAATGGCGGCAAGAATAGTCATAAAGCTGGCAGCTAAGAATGAGATGAGTATCTGGCTGCCCACAAAAGCACCGACTCGAGAAATGATTGCATCTGTTAATAGCGCCACTCGTGGACGACGTGATGCTGGTACCAACTTAAGGCCAATTTTTGTCATCTCTGGAAGCGAGACAATAAAGTAGAGAGTAAGAACCAGGATTGTTAGCCCAGTAAATGTTCCTGAGAGAACAGTCTTTCCAACACCGATGACTCCGCCGAATGCCGTTATCAACAGCGTTCCATCAGAAGTCAGGCTTTCAACTTTATTCTGTATCGCATCGATAAATGCATAATTATCATTGAGTTGTGCAACTGTTGGATTTGATTTGAGATCCTGCAGTAGCGATGGTGCAATATTTATAAGGTGAGCGCTCTGTGTTACAAGCGGTGGAAGAGCGAGAGCTAGAAAGAGCCCAACAAAAGTAAGTACAAGAAAGAAGATAATCGTGACTGCAGTTCCACGCGAAATTCCGCGACGACGGATTGCTTCGACCGCTGGATTAAGTCCGGTAGCTAAGAAGAGAGCGACCAAGATAATGACGAAGACTTGGCTGGCACTGGCTAGTGCTCGCAATAAGACAAATGCAGAGAGAGCGCCAAGAGTGGCGATAAAACCGAAATAGAAGGGATTACTTCTATCGATTGGGGCTCCCGCATCTCCATATCCAGGAGTGAGAGGAACCTCTCGTCGATTTCGCTTTATCCGGGGAGTGATTCGCTCATTAAATGCCATAGTTAATTGTAAGGTGCGAGAGAATAGGTTTATGGCTTTACGAATCACTGGTGTTGGCGAGGAGATCGCAGCCGTCGCAGGCCTACCCTGGAACCAAAGCCTTGAACTCTGGCCCGAAGACCCAGCATTGGCTGAAAAGCGCGGAATCTCCCGCCACGTGGTCCGTCTGGTGCGCTCAACTGATGATCCTGAATCTGAAGTCTATGCAGTCAAAGAGACGGTCTCTGAATTCGCTAATCGAGAGTACAAAATCTTGCGCGAGCTCAAACAGCTCGATGCGCCAACCGTGCAATCAGTTGCAGTAATTGAGGGACGCACGGATGATGATGGAGAAGAGCTCCCATGTGCCTTGGTAACTCGCTTCCTTCCTTACTCATTGCCTTACCGCGTTCTCTTGAGCGGAAAAGATGTCACGGCAGAAGATGTAACTCTTATGGCAAATGCGCTCGCTCTCTTATTGGTTCGCCTTCATTTACTTGGTTTCTGGTGGGGCGATTGCTCACTCTCCAATACGCTCTTTCGTCGTGATGCTGAAGGATTTGCTGCATATCTTGTTGATGCGGAAACCGGAGAATTTCAAAAAACTTTGAGCGATGGACAGCGCGAGCATGATTTAGAGATTGCGCACTTCAACGTTGCAGCAGAGCTCGAAGACTTAGCGCTCTCTGGCCTTCTCTATCCGGGCATGGATCCAATCAGAGCAAGTACCGCTCTCATTAAGCGATATCACCGATTGTGGTCAGCGCTGAAGGAACGCCAGGTACTTGACCCTAAAGATCGTCATGCGGTCGAGCGCGCTATGCGTCAATTGCATGACTTGGGATTTGCGGTAGAAGAAGTCTCTGTCTTGATGGAAGATTCAGATGAGAAGGTTGGCAAACTTTATTTCCAACCGAAACTTGTTGCTGCTGGCTATCACAAGAATAGATTGCGCGAGTTGATGGGTCTTGAAACCGAAGAGTTACAGGCAAAGCGCCTACTTGCATCTTTCGATCGGTACCGTGGGCGAGAGAGTTCACCCAAGTCACCCCTACATGAATCTGCTCGCCGATGGTTAGAGGAAGTTTTTCATCCAACTGTTGCTTTGATTCCACCAGAGCTAGCAGGCCGTATTGAACTTGCTCAATTTTTCCATGAAGCCTTAGAACATCGTTGGTATCTCAGCGAGAAGGCCGGTCACGATGTAGGCTTAGAGTTCGCTGCACGTTCTTACGTCAGCAATATTTTGCCCTTTCGCCGAGATTCCGGTGTTGATGTAAAGAGTGTGGAGGTGGGTTAATGACTCTGCCACCTAACTTTGGGCGAGCATACGATTTAAGCTCCTTGGGAAAACCAGCGGCAGATACTGCTACACCGCTACCGGGCCAAGAAGTTACAGCTCAGAATCTCACAACTGAATTTTTACCATTATCAGCGACCAAACCTGTCGTAGTTATTTGTTGGTCTGCCAGATCTCCTGAATCCGTTGCGATGGTCCGTACTTTAGGAAAGTTAGAGCAAGTAGATAAAGGTGCATGGGTTTTAGCTCATGTGGATATTGATGCTCAACCACAAGTTGCGCAGGCACTTCAAACTAGAACAATCCCGTACGGCTTAGTTTTCATTGCAGAACAGCCGATTCCATTTTTAGAGCAAGTACTTACCGAAACCCAGTTGCGAGAAGTTTTAATAAAGATTATGACTGTCGCTGCGCAGCAAGGTATTGGCAGCGCACCAGTAGATATAGCAGAGCCAGAAGAAGATGAGGCGCTAGCCGCAATTGATCGTGGGGATTATGTAGAAGCGGAGCGACTTTATACGGCGTTATTACAGCGCAAACCTTCGGATGCCTATGCCAAAGTTGGTTTGGCCCAAGTCCAACTCCTTATTCGCACGCAAGGTTTAGATAGCCAAGCTGTTGTAAAGGCTGCGCAAGATTCTCCAAATGATTTAGAGTTACAGATGCAGTGTGCTGATGTAGAGATAGTTATTGGTGAGCTAGAAAAAGGTTTTAATAGATTGTTGCAACTCATTGCCTCATCATCTGGCGACGCCCAAAAGGTTGCGAAGGAGCGTCTCATTACACTTTTTGCTCTTGTCGATTCTGCCGATCCACGTGTGATAAAAGCGCGTGCTGCACTAGCGAATGCGCTCTTCTGATGTCAGATATTCCGAAGATCACTCCGAAGATGACTCCTCAGAAAGAAGAGCGAATTCTTCACATTCTCTTCTTTTTATTTGGTTTTGGAATCATGGCATGGGTGCCACGCTTTCCTGAAGTAAAGGCCAATTTAGGCCTCAGCAATGGTGCCTTCGGCACACTACTCACAACGGGTTCTATTGGAGCATTTATTGGATTGCTCACGGTGGGCCATATAGTGCATAAAGTTGGTGTCTTTAAAGTTTCTATCGCAAGTACCTTGCTTTTATATGGAACATTTATTTCTGTAGTCCATGTAAAGAGTCCGCTGATCTTTGCATTTTGCAATGTCGTTATTGCATTTGCAGTGACCGCCCAACATGTTGCTTTTAATACTCAAGCATTTGAGGTTCAAGAAAAAGTAGGTGGTCACATAGTTACGAGCTCGGCCGGTTATTGGAGCTCAGGAGCACTGGTCACTGCTGGCGTCTCTGGAATTATGGTTGGCAAAGTTGGACTTGCTTTACATATCGATGTGATTTCAATTCTCACTGCAACGGTCACCATTTACTTGCTGCTAAAGCTAAATCCAGTCTTAGTAAAGGCAAATACACATCCTGAGACCGACTACAAAATCAAAGACATCTTTACCTCCTTCTATATCGACTGGCCAGCTAGTCTAGGAATAGCTGCTGTTCTCTCTATGGAGTTCGCTGTTGGTGACTGGGCAACAATCTTTACAAAAGAGCGGCTAGGAATTGATTCTGGACTTAGCGCAGCCCCTTATATTGCCTTTACCTTCTTTATCATTCTAGGTAGGTTGAAGATTCATACGTTACTAGGCGAGCATTCAGTAGTTCGCCTCTCTAGAATCTCAGTATTTTCATCTGGAGCGATTTTTATGGTTTTGATTACAATCGCAACCCATTTACCGGTAAGTGCAAAATGGGTCTCTTTCGCACTCTTTGTTCTTGCCTTCTCCGTAGCTGGTTTGGGTACATCATTTGTTGCTCCTAACTTTTCCAAGGCTGCGGTTCGCCGTTCTCCGAATCCAAGTTCAGTTGTTGTGGGGCAATTTGGAGTGATGAATAATCTCTTTGGTACAGCCTTTAAATGGGTAATCGCAGGAGTTATTGCAATGACTGGATCAGTCGCTCTCGCATTTATGATTCCGGCGGTCCTGATGATTGTTTCAGGTTATTTCACCTATGTAATGGATGAAACTAAGCCTTCTCAAACCAAATAGTTGCCAAAGGCGGCACTCGCAGAGTCGTATAGAGATCGGTATCGACATCGACAGCAAATGAGTGATTAGTGATTCCGCTTCCACCATATTTCAAATCATCGGTGTTGAGCACTTCTCGCCAGACTCCTGCAACAGGCATACGGATTGAGTAAAACTCTTGTGGCACAGGAGAGAAGTTTGTAATCGAGACCAGCGGAGTCGCATCATCTGACCAACGTGCAAAGGCAAGAATATTGCTGGCAGCATCATCTCCAACAATCCAAGAGAAACCTTCAGGGCTTACATCTTTCTCCCAGAGCGCAGGGCGAGATTTGTATTCAGCATTAATATCTGCCAGCGCTGATTGAACTCCGGTATGTTCAGCAAATTCTGTGAGATGCCACTGCAAGCCAGCCTCTTGGCTCCACTCATCATTCTGCGCAAACTCTTGCCCCATGAAGAGAAGCTTCTTGCCAGGGTGAGCCCACATGAAACCGTAGAGAGCGCGCAAGGTAGCTAGTTTCTGCCAGCGATCACCTGGAAATTTATTTACAAGCGAGCCTTTTCCGTGAACAACTTCGTCGTGAGAGAGCGGCAACATAAAGTTTTCAGACCAGGCGTAGAGAATTGAAAAAGTTATTTCATTATGGTGATACACGCGATGGACGGGTTCATGGCTTAAGTACTCGAGAGTGTCATGCATCCAGCCCATATTCCATTTGAAGCCGAATCCAAGACCATCACTTGAGGTATCTCTTGTTACGCCAGGCCATGCCGTCGATTCTTCAGCAATCATCATGATGCCGGGATGTTCTCTATAGGCAGTTGAAGTTGCTTCTTGTAAGAGTTTTACCGCTTCAAGATTTTCACGACCACCAAATTTATTTGGAAGCCATTCTCCTTCTTCACGGGAATAATCCAAATAAAGCATCGATGCCACAGCATCAACGCGTAATCCGTCGATGTGAAATTCTTCTAGCCAATAGAGAGCGCTAGCTACAAGAAAGTTGCGGACCTCATTGCGGCCAAAATTAAAGATGAGAGTTCCCCAATCAGGATGTTCGCCCAATCGTGGATCTTCGTGTTCATACAAAGCCGAGCCATCAAAGCGCGCTAGCGCCCATTCATCTTTAGGAAAATGCGCAGGGACCCAATCGAGAATTACTCCAATACCTGCTTGATGAAGGCTGTCGACAAGAAACCTCAGCTCGTCAGGTGAACCAAATCGAGCAGTTGGAGCAAAGAAAGAAGTTACTTGATATCCCCATGACGGACCATATGGATGTTCAGTGACCGGTAAGAACTCAACATGAGTAAATCCATTGATAGTCACATAATCCACAAGTTCTGTAGCTAGTTGAAGATAAGTCAGGCCGGGTTTCCATGAACCAAGATGTACTTCATAAACAGAGATTGGTGAGCGCCAAGGTTGAAAATTGGCTCGCGCCTTCATCCAATCCTTATCGTTCCAGAGATAGTTACTCTCATTAACGATTGAAGCGGTCAGCGGTGGACATTCAGTTTGGCGAGCAAGAGGATCTGCGTGATCTACCCATCGGCCATCTTTGCCACAGACTGCAAATTTGTAGCGAGTTCCGGTGCCGCAATCTGCGATAAAGATTTCCCAGATTCCTGAAACGCCCTGACGCACCATGGGATGAGTATTTTTATCCCAAAAATTATTGTCACTTATGAGACTCACTGCTTGCGCATTTGGAGCCCAGACTGAGAATGCGGTCCCAAGTAGCGCACCTTCGTTATCTCGGAGAATATGTGCCCCGAGGGCTTCCCATAACTTTTCATGGCGACCCTCATTGATGAGATGAAAATCTAGTTCGCCTAAAGTTGAATGTGGATTTATAAATGTTGAACTACCAACGATGGAGGTTTGAGAGCTATGAGAAGTCTTTCTCTGTAACAGACGTGAGAGAAAAGACATGGAGAGAGTCTAAAGCTTTACTCTTGCAATGTGAACGACTTTGCCAGATAACCTCGTTGGATCTAGACGAATATATGTTTCTCGACCCCATTTATAACTCTTTCCATCAATCAGGTCAGTAACATCAAAGCTCTCAGCGTTTATTCCAAGTGTTGGGAGATCCCAATAAACAGTCGTCTCTTGTGCGAAGTTAGGGTCAAGATTGACCACAATTAGAAGAAGGTTCGAACCATCGCGCTTTGAGTACGCAAGCACTTGTGTGTTCTCACAATGATGAAAGCGAAGGTTGCGCAGGCGTTGCAGAGCAATGTTTTCGCGACGAATCTTATTGAGTGTTGTAATAAATGGTGCGAGAGTTACTTGTTTCTTGGCAGCTTCTTCCCAATCGCGCACCTTGATCTCATACTTCTCTGAATCGAGATATTCCTCGCCACCTTCGCGAAGTGCACGATGTTCATAAAGCTCAAAGCCGGCATACATTCCCCACGACGGTGTTAGCGTCGCAGCGAGGGCCGCACGGATTGCAAAGATTGCCGGATTTCCTGATTGGAGATGAGCAGGCAAGATATCTGGAGTGTTGACCCAGAAATTAGGGCGGAAGAAGGCGCTCGTTTGTTCGGCAACTTCTCTGCCGTAATTTGTAAGTTCTTCTTTTGAGGTACGCCATGTGAAGTATGTGTATGACTGATGGAAGCCAGCCATACCTAGCGCATGCATCATCGCTGGCTTAGTAAATGCCTCTGCCAAGAAGATGACATCTGGTGATTCAAGTCGAATGGTATTTGTGAGATCCGCCCAAAAATGTACTGGCTTAGTATGCGGATTATCGACGCGAAAGATTAGTACGCCTTTTGAAATCCAGAATCGCAAGATTGTCAGTGACTCATCGAGTATGCCTTGGTAGTCATTATCAAAGTTAATCGGATAGATATCTTGATATTTCTTTGGGGGATTCTCTGCATATGCGATGGTGCCGTCGATGCGATGGCTAAAGAATTCAGGATGTTCGCTTACCCATGGATGATCAGGTGATGCTTGTAGTGCGAAGTCGAGCGCTACCGATATGCCATTCTTTTTCGCAGCCGCGACAAAACTTTCAAAATCTTGCATGGTGCCAAGTTCTGGGTTAATCGACATGTGTCCGCCGGCTTTACCGCCAATTGCCCATGGAACGCCTGGATCAGATTCTGTTGGCGTAAGTGAATTGTTGCGACCTTTGCGATGAGAATGACCAATCGGATGAATCGGCGGAAGGTATAGAACATCAAACCCCATTGCAGCGACTGCAGGGATTCGCTTGGCAGCGGTTTTAAAAGTTCCACTGATTTTAGAACCATCTCGATTGAGAATTGCACCTTCGCTACGTGGGAAGAATTCATACCAAGAACCAACGAGAGCGCGAGAATGATCGGCTCGGATTGGATATTTCTCACTTAATGTTGCTAGGCGACGAAGTGGGTGACTATTTAAAAATTCCTTGACCGAATCATCTGCAGCACTGTTAAATCTTTCAAGAGCGCTTAGCTTGCTGTTTTCTAGGGCTGCCAACGCCTTCTTAAGTGCAGATTTAGCAGATGGCTCTACTGCAATAAGTTCCTTAAGCAAAGCAGCACCACTGGCGCACATCAGATCCGCTTCGAGGCCAGCTTTAATTTTAATTTCTGCATCATGTAACCATGTCGCTAACGGATGGTCGTAACTCTCAATTGCGAAGGAAAAATCACCTTGATGAGGCAAGCTAATCTCTGCCTGGTATCTATCTCCGCCTTGCCAGAGAAGGTGCATTTGTTGACGCAGAATCTCACGACCATCGGCTGCGAAAAGGATTACATCTGCACCCAGGGCATCGTGGCCTTCACGAAAGATAGTTGCAGAAACGGGAATTAATTCATCGGTTATAGCTTTGACAGGTACAAAATCTCCCCCAAAGAAAACTGTGGGGGAGATATCTGTTACTGGAACTCGATTAATCAGCCTGATCCTTCAGTATTTCCTGCATCTGCCGCTGTGACATCATCGATACGATACTTTGAAATCGCTTCACTGACTAGAGATTCTTTGATATCTCCAGATTGTGCAAGCTCAGCAAGAGTCGCGACAACAATAGATTCAGCGTCAACTTTGAAGTGGCGTCGTAGTGCACCGCGAGTATCAGAAAGTCCAAATCCATCTGTTCCGAGTGATTTGAATCGATTAGGAACCCATGGAGCAATTTGATCTTGCACAGCGCGCATAAAGTCAGAGACAGCTATGACAGGACCTTCGCTGCCTGCCAACTTTGAAGTTACATACGCGCTCTTCTTCTGATTTGGGTGGAGCAAATTATGGCTATCGATGGCAAGTCCATCACGGCGAAGTTCATTCCACGATGTGACTGACCAGACTGATGCAGAGACGCCCCAGTCATCCTGTAATAGTTTCTGTGCCTTAAGGGCCCAATTGACACCAACGCCAGAGGCGAGAATCTGCGCCTTCTTCTTACGTTGCTTTTCACCAGGTGCAAGCAGATAGATTCCGCGCAAGAGACCATCTACATCGAGATTCTCTGGCTCAGCTGGCTGAACATAAGGCTCGTTATAAACAGTGAGGTAGTAGTAAATATTCTCGCTGTTAGGACCATACATGCGCTTTAGGCCGTCCTTAAAGATATGGCCAAGCTCGTAACCGAAAGCAGGATCGTATGCAACGACTGCAGGGTTTGTTGCTGCTAATAAATGCGAATGACCATCTTCGTGTTGCAGACCTTCACCGTTAAGAGTTGTACGTCCTGCTGTAGCACCGAGAACAAAGCCACGAACCAATTGGTCGGCAGCTGCCCAGAACGCATCCCCGGTACGTTGGAATCCAAACATTGAGTAGAAGATGTAGATCGGAATCATTGGTTCATCGTGAGTTGAGTAAGAAGAACCCACTGCGGTAAATGATGCAACAGATCCTGCCTCATTGATGCCTTCGTGAAGAATCTGTCCTGATGTAGATTCCTTGTAAGACAAAATTAGTTCGCGGTCTACCGCTGTGTACTGCTGCCCGTGGGGAGAGTAAATCTTCAGTGACGGGAAGAGTGAATCAAGACCGAAGGTGCGAGCCTCATCAGGAATAATCGGAACAATGCGCTTGCCGATGCCTTCATCTTTAACGAGATCTTTGAGCATTCGCACAAAGGCCATAGTTGTAGCAATCTCTTGCTGACCTGAACCGCGCTGTACTGATTCATAGGTGCTATCAGGTGGCTGAGGAAGCGGCTTTGAAACTGTACGGCGGCGCGGAATAGAACCACCGAGTGCTGCGCGACGTTCTTCTAGGTACTTAGCCTCAACAGAATCAGGTGCTGGCTTGCAGTAAGCCGGCATGTACTTGTCGAGCTGAGAATCAGCAAGCGGAATATTTAGGCGATCTCTGAACTCGATGATGTCTTCAAGAGTCATCTTCTTCATCTGGTGCGTTGAGTTACGAGCTTCGAAGTGAGAACCAAGTGTCCAACCCTTGACTGTCTTTGCAAGAATTACAGTCGGCTTACCATTCTGCTCAGTCGCTAACTTATAAGCAGCGTAGAGCTTGCGGTAATCATGTCCACCGCGCTTGAGGTTCCAAATATCATCATCAGACCAATTGGCCACCATTGCGGCAGTGCGTGGGTCTTTATTGAAGAAGTGCTCACGAACATAAGCACCACTTTCGGCCTTAAATGTCTGGTAATCACCATCGAGAGTTGTGTTCATGATGTTAACGAGCGCACCTTCGCGATCTTGGGCAAGCAATGGATCCCAACCGCGGCCCCAAACAACCTTGATGACATTCCAACCAGCGCCACCGAAGATAGATTCGAGTTCTTGAATGATTTTTCCATTACCGCGAACAGGTCCATCAAGGCGCTGTAAATTACAGTTAACAACGAATGTGAGGTTATCTAACTTCTCACGAGATGCCAGGCCAATCGCGCCGAGAGTATCAACCTCATCCATCTCACCATCTCCGAGAAACGCCCAGACATGTTGATCGGAAGTATCTTTAATTCCGCGGTTATGAAGATAACGGTTGTAACGCGCTTGATAAATTGCATTGAGTGGCCCGATACCCATTGACACTGTTGGGAACTGCCAGAAATCTGGCATCAATCGTGGATGCGGATATGAAGAAAGCCCACCACCCTTATGTGAAAGTTCTTGTCTAAAGCCATCAAGTTGATTTTCAGTAAAGCGACCCTCTAGGAAAGCACGTGAATACATTCCGGGACTTGCATGTCCTTGGAAGAAGATTTGATCTCCGCCACCGGGATGATCTTGTCCGCGGAAGAAGTGGTTAAATCCAACTTCATAGAGCGCCGCAGAAGATGCATAAGTTGAAATATGTCCACCAACTCCAACACCAGGACGTTGCGCACGATGAACCATCATCGCTGCGTTCCAACGAATATAGCGACGAATACTGCGCTCTACATCCTCATCGCCTGGAAACTCAGGCTCTTGCTCTGGAGTAATTGTGTTGATGTAATCAGTTGTACGAAGATTTGAAATTGGAACATTGCGTTCATGTGCGCGCTTTAAAAGTGCGAGCATTAGGAAGCGGGCACGCACAGGGCCAGCAGCTGCCAAAGCGGCATCGAGTGATTGTTGCCATTCGAGGGTCTCGCCTGGATCGGTGTCGACTAGCTGGTTGAGAAGATAATCGGCCTTGCCCTCAAAATCGCTCATAGCCGTATTCTCCCGCCTAGCGGGGCTAGGTGCAAAAAAGCTACGCGTGAGCCCCATTACCTCTCAGTATTTGGATAAAAACTCTTGTAAATCTCTGATTTATCCAATGCACTTATCCCGTGGAGTTACGCATGGGCTTTCAGGAAGGCGACCTGGTCCTAGAAATTGGCCGTGACGATGATTGCGACCAATCGATAAGGGATGCAATTACAGAAATCACAAAGACCGCCCTTATTGACGAAGAGACCACTGAAGTCGTTGATGCCGTTCTGCTCTGGTGGCGCGATGGCGATGGTGATCTCGTAGATGATCTCGTCGACGCCCTTACATATCTTTCAGAAACCGGTCCACTCTGGTTACTCACCCCCAAGATTGGTCGCGATGGTCATGTTGATCCCAGCGATATTAAAGACGCAATTCCTAATGTTGGCCTCTCTCAAACATCAACAATCTCAATCGCAGCTGATTGGAGCGCAACGCGCTGTGTGGCGCGAAAGAGCGTAAAAAGATAGATTGCGCTTATGACAATCACACTTGGAAGCGCAGCACCAGATTTCGAATTATCAGATCAGCACGGCAACAAAGTTTCACTTGCCTCATTTAAAGGTAAGAAGAATGTTGTCCTTCTCTTCTACCCATTTTCATTTACTGGCACATGTACCGGCGAGCTCTGTGCAATGCGCGATGATTTAGCAGCATTCCAAAATGATAGCGTCCAGGTTTTGGCGGTCTCTTGTGATTCGATGTTCACACAACGAATCTTCGCTGAAAAAGAAGGATATGAATTTCCAGTACTTGCTGATTTCTGGCCACATGGCGCAGTCGCACAAAGCTATGGAATCTTTGATGATCTACGTGGATGCTCACTTCGCGGAACATATGTAATTGATAAAGAAGGCATCGTGCGCTGGCAGATTGTTAACGGTCTCGGTGATGCTCGCAATCTTGAGGATTACAAGATCGCTCTCGCGGCCCTTTAGTAAACCTGCTAAATCAATAACATAGCTTCAATTACTCGCATGCTTTTGGCCGATTAGTAATCTTCGGTGGGGATAAAGTAGTATTTGCTCTCACGCATTGCGAGAGCAATACGGGTGGTTAGCTCAGTGGTAGAGCGCCTCGTTTACACCGAGGATGTCGGGGGTTCGAAACCCTCACCGCCCACAGAAGATTCTTTAAGTTATTTCTCAAGCTAAAATCAATTCATGAGCCAGGCAATCCACCCACTTAAATCATTACTCTCATCCTCTCGGGGTATGAGGCTGATGATGAATACCTGGCCGCCATTTCTCTTTGCAGGAATACGCATACTCGAAATTTCTCCAGATTATCGTCGGGCTCGGGTTAAGTTAGTCAAGAGGACCCTCACTACTAACTACGTTGGAACCCTCTTCGGCGGATCACTCTTTTCAATGACCGACCCTTTCTTCATGATTATGACTATGAAGAATCTCGGCGATAACTACATTGTCTGGGATAAGCGTGGAGAGATTGAATTTGTCTCACCCGGCAAAGCAACGGTCTATGGAGAGTTTCAGATTACAGATGAAGATTTAGCAGATATCCGAAAAAGCGTTGCAGATAATGGAAAATACCTGAAGTGGTTTGAAGTTGAACTCAAAACTGCCGAAGGTGTTGTGGTTGCTATCGTAAAGAAGCAGATTTACTTTAGGGCGAAGTAATGCGAGAGCTCAGTACTTACGAAGAGGTCGACCAGGAGTACGAAAGGTTATTTCCAGGTTCACCTTTTTTCCGTGTATGGGTGCCTCGAGAAAGATTTATCTCAGGTCATAGTGATGGTGCAGGAAATCTTTCCTTCACCCGTGAAGATGGCGGCCTCTTCGGAATAGCAATCGGTACAGATCCTTATTTATCTCCTGAGTGGAAGCGATTCTCAGTGGAGACCATCGCGTTAGAAGGTAAAGGAGTCAATGGCCCATCGGATGATGCTGAACTTGTCGATGCTTGGGATTGCTATTGGGCACCTACTGTTACTGGCGTTCCACTTAATGAGCGAAGATTTTCTGATGCAGTGATACAAGATTTTCTTGAACTTCATGCCCCGAATTCATCGGTCTTTCCTGGTGATGATGAGATCTTGCATTGGATAGAAGTTGTTGAAAATGGAGAATTGGTAGGAGTCGGAGCTCTCTGTCGCTGGCAATCTGGAAATGTCGTGATCTCATCTGTCGGCACACATATTGAAAGGCGCAGGCATGGTATCGGCCGTCAGGTCATGGAGGGCGCACTTAGTGGGGGATCACATTTTGGGGCCAGCTTTATCTCACTTGGAGTGATGCATAGCAATGAGAGTGCCCAGCGCCTTTATCGAGCCCTGGGCTTTACTTTGATGCATAACTTCACATACTTCGAAAGACGGTAAACTCCCGTCATGAGTGAAACCGGAACTATTGAGCGCCTGCGGAATTATCGCAAGACCTACATTGCGATGCTGGTCTCATCAATCCTCAGCCTTATCGCATCCTTAGTTCTTTCAATAGATGCAATTAAGTTAGCAGCAGCTCCATCAGGCAAATTATCGTGCGATATCAATGCGGTACTTTCTTGCGGCAAGGTTGCAAAGTCGTGGCAATCTGAACTCCTTGGTTTCCCAAATGCATTTATTGGGTTGATGACTGAGCCAGTTGTTATCACTGTGGCGATTGCCGGATTAGGTCTCGTTGCCTTCCCGCGTTGGTTTATGCGCGTTGCACATGTTGTCTATGGTCTCGGATTAGTTTTCGCGCTCTGGTTGTTATCACAATCATTCTTTGTTATTAATGCACTTTGCCCTTGGTGCCTCTTGGTTACAGTTTCTACAATCACAGTCTTCTCAACAATAACTCGAGTAGTTTTACTGGAAAATAGCTGGAACTTCTCCCCAGAGCGCCAGGCCAAGATTGTCTCTTTCTTGGATAAAGGTTGGGGTCGTGTTATCTACACAATGTCCTACGCATTTATCATCGTAGGAATCTTCCTCAAATACGGAAACGAGATAATTTAATGAAGGCATCCCCGAGTGATCAGATTGCGATACTCGAGGTTCAAAAACTTGATAACCAACTCGCATCGCTAGCTCAACGAGAAGCGACTCTGCCTGAGACCCAGGCTCTTAGTTCTGTCACTATCAAGCGAAACAATATTCGCGATCTCCGTGTCGCAGCAGAGACTGAGCGTACCGATGTTAAGCGCGAACTCTCGCGTGCAGAAGGTGACGTCGAGCAGATAGTTACACGTATCAATAGAGACGAAGCCAGACTTTCATCAGGTACTGGAACCCCAAAGGAACTCGAGCAGACACAACACGAGCTGGGTACATTAAATGCTCGCCGGGCAGAACTTGAAGAGGCCGAGCTATTAATTATGGTGACGGTAGAAGATCTGACAAACCGTATTTCTGAGCTCAGTGCACAAGAAGAGGCGCTCAATGCAGAGATAGCTGATTGTGAAATCAAGCTAGAGAACGCGTTAACGCTGATTATTAATGAACGCAGTGCGGTCAACGAAAAGCGCGCAGCATGTATTGCACCAATCGCTGATGACCTTAAAAAGCTCTATACCAAGCTCGCCGAAGATAACAACGGTAATGGTGCAGCGCCACTTGTTGGTAATGAGTGCAAGGGTTGCCACTTAACAATCAATACAACTGAAATTTCAAGAATCGCAACACTACCTGCCGATGAGGTTGTGCGCTGCGAACAATGTCGATGCATATTGGTACGCGAGTAAGTACATATGGCACGAGTATTTAAACTAACCGCTGACGGTGGATCCCGTGGAAACCCAGGACCAGCAGGGTATGGCGCAGTAGTAACCGAAAATGGCAAGATTATTGCTGAGCTATTTGATGTGATTGGTATAGCAACCAATAACGTTGCTGAATACAGCGGCTTACTTGCTGGCCTTATCCATATCCATACCCTTGATGCCGAGGCAACGATCGAAGTCGCTATGGATTCAAAGTTAGTTGTAGAACAAATGTCTGGCCGTTGGCAGATTAAGCATGCCGATATGAGAGATTTAGCTAAGCAATGCCGCGGTGCCCATAACCCAGCGCTGGTTACTTACAAGTGGATTCCACGAGATGAGAATTCCCATGCAGATCGCCTGGCAAATAAGGCACTTGATGGGGGAGCACTCCATAAACCTGCCCCAGTAATGCAGCAGAATTTCTTATCTGATCGCCTGCGCTCAGATGAAGTACCAACAATGATTTATTTCGTTAGACATGGCGAAACCATTTTGACCCCATCACGAAAGTTTTCGGGCACAGGAGCACTCGATCCAGAGCTCACCGCGGATGGCTTGGCTCAAGCAGAACTTGTAGCAAAAGAAGTTACCAAGCTTGATGTTGATGTCATTATCGCCTCACCGCTTAAGCGCACCAAGCAGACAGCAGAGGCAATCTCTCGTGCTACAGGCGTTGCGGTTATTCTCGATGAATCTTGGTATGAACTTTCATATGGTGAATGGGATGGCAGGTCAATTGAAGAAGTTCGCAATGATTCTCCAGATGAATATCAAGCCTGGATTAATTCATCTTCCTATGCCCCTCCTGGTGGAGAGTCTTACGATGAAGCTGCAATACGCGTGGATGATGCGCTAGAGGCAATTGTTGCTAGCTATCCAGGCAAAAAAGTAGTTGTAGTCAGCCACAATGGAGTCATAAAGAGCGCTGCTAATTTAGCAATTGGTGGGCCAAGTGATGGCGTCTTTCATATGGATGCATCGCCATGCTCGATTTCATCTATCTCTATTTGGCCATCAGATGGCTTACGCGCGCTCCGTTCATTTAACGAACGCGGACACCTGCGCTAGTCTCCTGCGCCTAATTTCTTAAGTACTCGATAATCGCGCGATGATCGCTCTGCAAGCTTTTATATGCGATTGTTTCAGGGGAAAGACTCTCTAATGTCTTTGAAAATTCAAGAGCCGAAGCTGGATCTTGCTTTATCCAGGCAAGTGGTTCAGCGCGGTTGCGAATTGTGAAGTAGAGAAAGTCGCCTTCGCTGGATCGAGTGAGAGTCTGACGCTCGGTGCGCCACCAGTAATCTTCAGGACTTACTCGTTGGTGAATTGAAGTCGGTTGATGCAGATGTTCGGTGCTGTGTAATGACCAGTTTTTACGCCAGACTGGTCGATTAAGACCAATCTTGTCGAAGGTAGCTGTCATATACGGAGCAAGAGCTACTTCATACCCTGGCACTGGAGCATGTACTGCATCCATACCTTTGCCAATTTTCTCAGAGAGTCGCCAGCGTGAAGGGTAAATCACCGCTCCCGCAACAATTTTCCACTCGTCATCTTCACGCGAAAGAACTACAAGATCTTCTCCGATTATTGAAGAAATTTGCAGAAGGACATCAGGCGAGTTGAGTGAGACCATTGTATTTGTTGGAAAATGTGTCACTGTATTTGATGTAAATGAATAATCACGGTCATGAAATTCTTTTAAGTTTTCAACTATGCGATTGATAAGTTCGGTGACCGCGCCTTGATAACCAGGCAGTTCTTGATAGACCGTTTCTGTTTTTGTTGCAGCAAGTTCGATTCGTTCAGGTATTTGTTGTTTCAGATCTTCACCCGATTCCAACCAGAAATGGGGCTCCAGAGATCGAAGCCCCATATTCAGGCGGAAAGGCTTTCCATCTACCGGTGGTGGGTAGATGAAGGTCGAGGACATGCTGCTATCTCTAGATTTCTCTAGATATCAAAGCGGTCTGCGTTCATGACCTTTGTCCATGTTGCAATGAAGTCCTTAACGAACTTCTTGCGGTTATCATCTTGTGCGTAAACCTCTGCATAAGCACGCAGAATTGAGTTTGAGCCAAAGACTAAGTCAGCGCGGGTAGCAGTGAACTTAACTTCGCCGGTTACGCGGTTACGTAAGTTGTACTGGTTATCTCCAGCTGGCTCCCAGATATATGTCATATCTGTTAGGTTGACGAAAAAATCTGTTGAGAGAGCGCCAACATTGTCGGTAAAGACACCGTTCTTGCTACCACCGAAGTTTGCACCAATAACGCGCAACCCGCCTAGAAGCACGAGCATCTGTGAAGCTGTAAGCCCCATCAACTGTGCGCGATCAAGGAGAAGCTCTTCTGGACTAACCGCATAATCTTTCTTGAGGTAATTGCGGAAGCCATCATGGATTGGCTCGAGCACTGCAAATGAATCAACATCTGTCTGCTCTTGCGTTGCATCACCACGACCAGGAGTAAATGGAACAGTGACGTTAAAGCCGGCAGCCTTGGCTGCCTTTTCAACGCCAATGTTTCCGGCAAGCACAATCACATCGGCAATTGATGCACCATTTGACTTAGCGATTGGCTCTAGTACTGAGAGAACCTTTGCCAAACGCGCTGGCTCGTTGCCTTCCCAGTTTCTCTGTGGCTCTAAGCGAATACGCGCACCATTTGCACCACCGCGATAATCAGAGCCACGGAATGTACGAGCGCTATCCCAAGCAGTTGTTACAAGCTCTTGCACAGTTAAATCTGTCGCAGCAATTGCTGCCTTAACTGCATCAACGTTGTAGCTCTTATTGCCTGCTGGAACTGGATCTTGCCAAATCAAATCTTCCGCAGGAACATCAGGGCCCACATAACGCGCCTTCGGACCAAGGTCACGGTGTGTGAGCTTGAACCATGCACGCGCAAAAGTTTCGCTGAAGTAATCAGGGTTAGCATAGAACTTCTCTGAAATTGCGCGGTAGGCAGGATCAACCTTCATCGCCATATCCGCATCGGTCATCATTGGGTTGTAGCGAATTGATGGGTTTTCAACATCAACAGGCTTATCTTCCTCCTTGATGTTAATTGGTTCCCACTGTGAAGCACCGGCAGGAGACTTTGTGAGCTCCCACTCGTAGTTAAGCAATAGCTCGAAATAACCGTTATCCCACACTGTTGGATTGGTCGTCCAAGCTCCCTCAAGTCCGCTAGTCACAGTATCGCGACCGATGCTGCGGGTGGTGTGGTTCATCCAACCAAGGCCAGCTTCTTCGATTGGCGCGCCTTCTGGAGCAGGGCCATTGTTTGTTGCCTTGCCATTTCCGTGCGCCTTGCCGACAGTGTGTCCACCGGCAGTAAGTGCAACGGTCTCTTCATCGTTCATCGCCATACGAGCAAAAGTTTCGCGAACATGTGCTGCCGTACGCATTGGATCTGATTTTCCGTTAACACCTTCAGGGTTTACGTAAATCAAACCCATATGTGTTGCAGCTAGTGGATTATCTAGCGTTGATGCATCATCAAGATTTGCATAGCGAGACTCAGATGGTGCGAGGAATTCTTTCTCAGAACCCCAGTAAATATCTTGTTCTGGGTGCCAGATATCGGCGCGACCAAATGCAAAACCGTAAGTCTTAAGGCCCATATCTTCATAAGCAATTGTTCCGGCGTAAGCAAGTAGATCTGCCCAGCTGACTTTGTTGCCGTACTTCTTCTTAATGGGCCATAACAAACGACGAGCCTTATCGAGATTCCCGTTATCTGGCCAAGAGTTGAGAGGAGCAAAGCGCATATTGCCTGTTCCGGCTCCGCCGCGTCCATCTGCAATGCGATATGTACCGGCTGCGTGCCATGAAAGGCGAATCATCAGCCCGCCGTAGTGACCCCAATCTGCTGGCCACCATGGCTGTGACTCGTGCATGAGAGCATGGAGATCTTTCTTGAGTGCAGGTATATCGAGCTTCTTTAACTCTTCGTGATAATCAAAGTCAGGGCCAAGTGGATTGGTCTTGGTGTCATGTTGATGCAAGATGTCGAGGTTGAGGGCATTAGGCCACCAATAGGTATTTGAATCTGCCTGAGTTGTCATCGCACCATGTGCGACTGGGCATTTGGCTGAATCTTGCATCTGATTTTCCTCCACGGTTATCGCCTCAGAGCTATATCTAAGGGGCTTACTTCTACATCAGAGCTTAATGGCCTAGAGAAGGACCCGCATACCGAGCCTCTTGGATTTAGTTGAAATTTCAACTAAATTACCCTATCATGTGCGAGTGCCGTTGCAATTGGCTTTGCTCGGATTTATCACCCCTAATAGCCCCTAAGAAAAGGTAGAAAAATGTCAGTTCTCTCAACTTTGCCAGCAGGAACCTTCGCAATTGATGCTTCACATAGCCGTGTGGGATTCAGCGCTCGCCATGCCATGGTGACCAAGGTCCGCGGATCATTTAATGATTACACAGGTCAGGCAGTTGTTGCCGATGGCGCAGCTAACATCACAATCGAAATCAACGCGGCTTCAATCGATACTCGCAGCGCAGACCGCGATGGCCACTTGCAGTCACCAGATTTCTTCGATGTTGCAGCATTCCCAAAGATTACTTTTGCATCAACATCTGTTAAAGATTCAGGTTCAGATAAGCTCGTAGTTGAAGGCAACCTAACAATAAAGGATGTTACAAAGCCAATCACAATCGAATTCGAATACACTGGAACAGCAACAGATCCATTCGGAAATGCTCGTTTTGGTTTCGAGGGCGAGTCAGAGATCAACCGTAAAGATTTCGGTCTTACATGGAACGCCGCTCTTGAAACAGGCGGAATTCTCGTATCTGAGAACATCAAGCTAGAGTTCGAAATTTCAACAATTCAAGCTAAGTAATTACACAAAATAGTTTAAGGAGAGAGCCCCGCAGAATCTTGCGGGGCTCTCTCGCATTCTCGTATAATTGAGCTATGTCACCAAGTGGAGCACGTGAAGATCACTTTCCAGCCATAGAGAAAAAATATGGCGAGAAGATGGCCTATTGGTTTAAGGTGATGAAATCCCTTGAAGGTGAAAAATATCCAGTACAGATTGCCCACCTGCGCGAGAATTATGGCTTCTCACAAGCTCACGCCAACGCCTTAGTGATGTATTCACGCGGCTCTGAATCTTCTAAAAGGCACCAAACTCCTGCACATTACTTTAAGAGCATAGATCCCGTACAGGCCAAGACGGTGAAAGCAATTTTCAAGGCGATTCAGAGTAAGTATCCAGATCTTGAATTAGTGATTGCCTGGAACCAGCCGATGGTCAGGGTGGGTAAGGAGTACATCTTTGGTGTTTCGGTATCAAAGAATCACATCTCAATTGCGCCCTGGAACCAAGATGTGCTGAAGAAATACACCCCAAAGTTCTCTGAATACAGAGTTACCAAGAAGACAATCGCGTTGCCAAATGATTGGGCGGTTGATACAAGAGTTATTCAGGCAATGATTAAAGATAGCTTGGCAGCAATTAAGTAGTTAGACCAGATTAAAACATTCAGAATTGAGTTACTTTGTAAACTTTGCCTGCCTGGTCATAAGTTGTCCAGGTTCCAACTTGAACACCGCTCTTAAATGACCCACTTCTCATGATGATGCCGTTCTTTCGAAACCATTGCCAATCTCCATGGAGGGCTTCACCTTTATATTTTCCGCGGGCCTTTAAGACGCCGTTTCCATAGAACTCTAAAAACTCACCGTTGCGCTTGGGGTAGGACTCGTTGATTTGCGAGATTCGTTCTTTGATTATCTTGATGAGCAGAGCCTTGGGAAAATTCTGGCTTAGCCCAAAATGGATAGATCCCTTCGTTTGTTCGTACTTTTTAAGGTCAGATGAAAGACGGGAATTAAAGGATCCGCTGTACGGAAATATGCTGTTATGCCCTTTATATCCATCAAAGCCAAGGACGGCAATATCTTCGATTACAAAGGTAGGTATGCCATATTTAATGACTTCTTTAGCGCCAGGAAGCACCTTAAGTGTGACTTCTCGAATCTCTTGCAGGATGAGCCGCTGTTCCTTATCAAATTTTTTAAGGTGAGCAGTGACTAGTTTCGTACTCATTAATCCCTCTCTAAAAATTACATCTTTGCGAAGAAACGCACTGGACCTTGGTGCTCAATGGAAACAACATCGCCAACCTTAAAATCAATTGCACCTGAAATACGGGCTCGAATGAGCTTCTCGTCATTAGCAATTTTTAGAACGAGCATTGCGTCATGTCCGTAGTAATCAAGTTGAATCAATGTTGCGGAGACTCCTGCTGCGCCAGCTTTCTTGATTGAGATCTCCTCAGGGCGGATTACAACAAAGCCACTTTCGGATGGAGCTTGCCCAGCGTTACTTGGAGAAATCGCATAAGAGATAGAGCCATTACTGAACTTCTGGGCATCAAGGACAAGGGCATCGCCAGTACTTACAGCTATAGATGGAGAAATTGGAGACTCATAAACTTCTTCAGGTGTGCCCATCTGTGCAATCTTGCCATCTCGCATTAGAACGACTTTATCTGAAGAGACAAGAGCTTCTTCGCGATCATGGGTAACAAGAATGGCTGTTGTTCCTTGAGCACGCAAAAGGGCTACTACATCAGTGCGTAGTTCATTACGAAGTTCTGCATCGAGCGCGGAGAACGGCTCATCAAGGAGAATCATCTTTGGCTTTACCGCTAGAGCGCGAGCAAGTGCAACACGAGTTTGTTGACCGCCAGAGAGTTCTGTCGGCATCTGGTTCTCGTATCCAGACATTCCAATCAGCGCGAGCATTTCTTGGGTTATCGCAGAGATTTCTTGCTTTGAAAAAGTTTTCTTATCGAGGCCAAATGCAATATTACGAGCCACATTCAGGTGAGGAAAGAGTGCGCCTTGTTGAGGAACATAACCCGTTTGGCGCTTATGTGCCGGCAGAACAACTGATGAGAGACCAACCAACTGGGTGCCCAGGCGGATTGTGCCGGCGGATGGTTGCAAGAGTCCTGCAATAGCTCGCAAAAGAGTTGTCTTGCCACAACCTGATGGCCCAAGAAGTGATGCAATTTCACCTGGTGCAAGTGAGAATGAGAGATCGCTCAGAACGTGGCGAGAACCAAAATTTACGTTGAGGTGTGAGACTTCAAGTGCTCTCATTGAGATATCTCCACCTTCTCGCTCGGATTGCGTGGAGCGCTCAGTAAGAATGTTGGTATTGCTGCAATAAGCACTAAGAGTAATGCATAGGGTGCGGCATCATTAAAACGATTAATGGAGGCATAGCTCCAGATCTGTGTAGCCAAGGTATCCATGCCAGTTGGGCGAAGCATCAGCGTTGCAGGCAACTCTTTCATTGCAGTCAGGAAGACGAGAAGTGTTCCTAAGCCAATGCTTGGCAGCGCAATAGGAAAGACAACAGATGTAGTGACTTTGCTCTTGCTCTTACCCAGGGTGGCAGCGACCTCTTTAAGAGTGCTGGGCACAAGTTGCAGGGCTGAAGTCATTGAGGCAACTGCTTTAGCAAGGAAGAGAAGTGCGTATGCAAAAGCTAATAAAAGAGTTGATTGATAGAGAGGGCCAAGTTTGGAACCAAGTGAAACCAGTGCCAGCCCGATGATTACGCCGGGTAGCGCGTGACCCACCAAGATAATGCGTTCAGCAAAGCGTGAATATTTGCCTGCATGAGTTGATAGCAATAGACCGAGTGGTGCCGACATCAACAAGGCAATAAATGCGCCGAGCGCTGCAACTGAAATAGTTGAGAGGGCGGTCTCAAAGAGCTTAGCGAAATCAATGGGATTGGGATTTCCAACAAAGCGGGAGATTAAAACATATATTGGCAGGACGACTGCAAGAGTTGTGTAAAGAGCGACAGAGAAGAGTAACGATGCCTTGAGACCCGGATTATTGATTCGAATGTTCTTTGCCATTAAGCGCTTTGAGATATTCTCCTTGTTTCCAGCATCTTTTATGCGCTCGTTGAAAGCAATGAAGATAACTGAGGCGAGAATAAGAAGAATAGAAATCACAGATGCTGCGCTGCGATCGTAAGAGGCTTTGAACATATTTTGAATAGATACAGTAAGCGTCTCAACATTAAGTAGCGATACCGCACCGAAATCGCTCAACACATAGAGTCCAGAGAGCAAAGCTCCGGCACTGATACTGCTTCGGATCTGGGGGAGAATCACTCTTACAAATATCTTAAAGCGTGAAAGCCCAAGGGTACGAGCCACTTCAATAAGTGAGCTATCAATACGACGGAGAGATACCAAGATGGCAAGCAACATATATGGCATCGTCGTGAGAATTAAAATAAAGGCAGCAGCAAAAAGCCCCGAGAGAGAAGGGATGAGAGCGAGCCAGGTATAGGTAAATACATAGGACGGAATTGCCAGCGGCAAAATAGTGGGAAGAATAAAGAGATGTGCTTTAGGAAGCCGAATAAAGTGCAGACCGGCTGCCATCAAAGTTCCAATAAAGATGTTTACCGCAACCACGATAAGAAGAAGAGCAGTAGTTGTTGCGAGAACCTGCAGAGTCTTCGCTCGTAAAAGCAGATCCAAAATCTCTGGCAGAGGCTTTTCAAAGGCCCTAAAAGCAATATAGATAAAGGGGATGAGGGTAATTGCCAGAACTACAGCGACAGCTAGGTTTAGCGCAGAATTACTCGACCCAGACCCCTTTGTTGCAGAAAGGAGTGGGTCTGAAGCGCGCTCTGCCGTGGTTGCCTGCATTTACTAAAGAAGTCCAACCTTGACCAGTAAATCCTGTGTCGCCTTAATATTCTTGAGTACATCAAGATCAACTGATGGTGCACCAATTTCTATTAACTGTGGCAGGTCTTCTGGCGCAGTTGCATTAGGAATAAGTGAGTATTCGTGTGTCTTGGTAACAAACTCTGCTTGAGTCGAAGAAGAAGTTAAGAAATTAATCAGATCTTGTGAAGCTGCATACTTCTTACTTGATACAAGAACTCCAGCTCCTGAAACGTTAATCAAATTACCAAGGTCTCCGGGAGTAAAGAAGCCATTTTTGGCATTGATTGGGCGGCCAAGTGCTTCAGAGATTTCCCATGTGTAGTAATGGTTGACTAATCCAATTGAGATTTCATTCTTATCAATTGCTTCGACAATTGCGCCGTTCTTTGGATAAATCTTGACATCATTAGCTTTAAGGTCCTCTAACCACTTCTGCGCAAATGCTTCGCCTTTATTCTCAATCAGGGCTGTTACAAAAGCTTGGAAGGATGCGTTGGTTGGAGCTATTCCGAGCTTGCCTTTATAGGCGCTCTGAGTCAGATCGGTAATTGATGTTGGAAGCACCTTTAATGAGTTTGGGTTATATGCAAATACACGTGCTCGACCTGTGACGCCGACCCACTTGCGATTGCCATCAATGTATTCGGCAGGAATATCTGAGGCGACACCTTCAGGAAGTGTGGTGAAAAGTTCTGCCATAGCAACTGCTCCGAGTGAACCGGCATCTTGAGATAAGAAGAGATCAGCTGGTGAGTTGCTGCCTTCTTCAAGAATTTGTGCTGCTAGCTCTGCTGAATCGCCGTAACGAATATTGAGCTTGATACCTGATTCGGCTTCCCACTGAGCAAAGAAAGGTGCGATAAATTCTTCAGAGCGACCAGAGTAGATAGTGAGTTCTGTGACTTCACTAGCCTGATCATTAGATGACGAACAACCAACGAGCGCAGTCGATGCAATGGCTGAGGCCAAGGCGATGACGCCTACCTTTGTAAATTTCTTTATTCCCGTGCGCATTAAAGGAGCCTCTCGGTAGATAAGCCGAAGATATTTCCCGCGGCGATATCCGAAAGGGTAGTCGAGAGGAGCGAATTACGCAACATGAGTGTTGCGTAATTCAAGTCAGGCTAATCAGGGAAGTGGCAGGCGACTTGAGAGGCGCCAATCTGAATCAGCTCTGGCTCAGTAGTGCGGCACTTATCTTGCGCCTTCCAGCAACGGGTATTGAATACACAACCAGTTGGAGGATTAACTGGATTAGGAAGATCTCCCGACAAAATAATTTGTTCGCGTTGGCGTTCCATAATCGGATCAGGAATTGGAATCGCAGATAGCAGCGCCTTTGTATATGGATGATGCGGGCTCTTATATAGATCAGCAGTTGCAGCAAGTTCCATAATCTTACCGAGATACATCACGGCAACACGATCTGAGATGTGTTGTACGACAGAGAGGTCATGTGCGATAAAGAGATATGACAAACCAAAGTCATCGCGCAAATCATCAAGTAAATTAATGACCTGGGCCTGAATTGAAACATCGAGTGCTGATACTGGTTCATCACAGACAATAAATTTTGGCTTCAGCGCAAGAGCTCGCGCAATACCAATACGTTGGCGTTGTCCGCCAGAAAATTCATGTGGATAACGGTTGTAATGCTCTGGATTAAGTCCCACGCGCTCCATTAGCTCTTGTACTGCGCGTTTGACTCCACCATCTGGAGTTATCTTTTGAATCTCGTATGAGGCAGAGATAA
>CAEZTL010000004.1_pt1 | contig 24627 bp, 22 predicted proteins | sample 7264221 | NCBI WGS metagenome assembly CAEZTL01 (sample SAMEA6813803, study PRJEB35770) | uncultured Candidatus Planktophila sp. | biome: Freshwater; feature: Freshwater reservoir; material: water | place: Czech Republic | collected 2017-08-18 | depth 0.5m m
GAAACAACATCAACTGAATAGGAAATCTCGAAAGCATCGAGAGCTTTTGCGGCCTCTTCCATGACTGGCCAATCAGAGTCTGATCCCATGATGATGGCAACATCTTTACTCATCAATTACTCCGCTCATGTAGTCACGTGCATGCTCTACCTCGTGGAGTAAGTGTAGAAGGTCATCACCGCAAGCGGTGACATGTCCAATCTTGCGCCCAGGTCGCACATCTTTTCTATACTGATGAAAGTGCAAGCTTGGATTTCGCGCCATCAGATGCAAATAAGGGCGATACATATCGGTCTTTTCGCCTCCTAAGACATTACCCATGACAGCAAACTCATGGCACATTGCCGGGCTTCCCAAAGGAAGATCCAAAATTGCTCGAATATGTTGTTCGAATTGAGATGTCTCGGCGCCTTCAATCGACCAATGGCCAGAATTATGCGGTCGCATAGCTAACTCGTTTACATAAATATTTTCGCCCTTTACAAACATCTCAACCGCCATCACACCAACTACGCCAACTTCTTGCGCAATTTCAAGAGCCATCTGTTGAGCGCGCTCTGCAACGCTCATGGAAATTTTCTGAGCAGGGGTTATTGTCAAAATACAAATGCCGTCTTGTTGAACGGTTTCTACTGGTGCCCACGATGTTGCTTGACCATGTGGTGATCGAGCAACCATTACGGCAATCTCACTATCAAATTCAACTAATTCTTCGATAAGCAGGGGTGAGCTTGCCTTAAGAATCTCTTGTAGTTCTTGCGCAGTCTCAACTTTCCAGACTCCGCGACCGTCGTAACCGCCACTAATCGCCTTTGCGATGACTGGGAATTTAGTCATTGCAGAAGACTCTGAAACTATTTGAAATTCTGGCGCAGGAAATTCACTCAATTTCTTGCGCATCTCTGCCTTATCTTGCGAGTAGATAAATGCGTGTGATGGTGGATATACCTTTACTCCGGCAGCTTCCAAACCTTTGATTATTGAGAGTGGCACCAACTCATGCTCAAATGTCACGACATCGCACTGTTGGGCAAAGTTCAGAACTTGCGCGAGATTGGTGTAATCACCAACTACATGGCTGGCAACTTGTGCACCCGAATCGTTAGCGTCTTGGGCAAAGAGAAGAAGATCGACACCGAGTGCAGTCGCTGGGGCCACCATCATGCGAGCAAGTTGTCCTGCTCCTATGACTCCTACTTTGGGAAAGGGCTTTGCCACTCCCCTATCGTAGATGAACTACATCACCTACGGTAACGGCCTCTCCGCTCTCGAGTAGAAGCTCGCCCGAATCACTGACTCCAGTCGCCTTAGATCTAATCACTTTTCCGCCAGGCAGGGATATTTCAACGTCGGTACCAATTGTCGCTGATGCCTCTTTATATTCAGCAATAAAGCTTTTGCCAAGTTCCCAAATCTGAAGGTTTACTTCAAAGTGATTAAGTATCGCCCCCAATATTCTATTGCGGTCTAATTCGGAGCTACCTTCAATCGCAAGTGAAGTGGCTGTGGGCACGGGTAGTTCTGATTGGTTCATTCCAACATTTAATCCAATACCAAGCACAACTCCCTTAGCAGTCGCTTGCGCAATAATGCCTGCACATTTCTTCTCGCCAATTAACAAATCATTAGGCCACTTAATATCTATAAGTGTTCTGCTATCAAGAGACGCGATTGCTTCTCGCACACTTAGCGCGGCAAGTAAAGTTAAGAATGACCACTCTGACTTATCTACTTTGGGTTCGATGTACATAGAAAAAGTCAATGCTGACATCGGTGCTGCTTCAAAATTTCGATCAAGTCGACCGCGACCAGCACTTTGGAATTCACTTGCGATTACTCGTTTCGAAAGTGCTTGATTGCTACTTACCAGTTGTAAAAGGTCCACTTGAGTAGATTCGGTGATATCAACCACGCTTACTCGCCAGTACTGAGAAATTTCTTCGGTTATGCGTTTGGGATCTAGTGGCGCTCTTGGCGCATCTGTACTCATGGCTAGTACCTTATGCACATGAGCAACGATCTGCACACTACTTCAGGAAAAATAAATGACCTTCGCGATCGAATTGATGAAGCAGTTCATGCAGGCTCCGCTCGAGCGACAGAGAAGCAGCACGCAAAGGGTAAGAAAACAGCCCGCGAACGTATCGAGATGCTGGTAGACCCGGATTCCTTCACTGAAATCGATGAATTTGCTCGTCACCATGCCACTAATTTCGGAATGGAGCAGAACCGCCCCTACGGCGACGGTGTTGTAATTGGAACAGCCACTGTAGACGGTCGCCCAATCGCACTTTACTCACAAGATTTCACAGTTTTCGGTGGCTCACTCGGCGAAGTTCACGCCGATAAGATTGTAAAAATTGCTGACTTCGCATTGAAATCTGGAATCCCACTTATTGGAATCAACGACTCTGGTGGAGCACGAATCCAAGAAGGTGTGGCATCCCTTAATGGCTACGGAAAAATCTTTAGGTTAAATACTCGGTCATCCGGGGTTATTCCTCAGATCTCGCTAATTCTCGGTCCATGTGCTGGCGGTTCTGCCTACTCCCCTGCACTTACCGACTTCACCGTAATGGTGAAGGAAACTTCAAATATGTTTATCACCGGCCCAGATGTCATCAAAACGGTAACGGGTGAAGACGTCGGCATGGAAGAGTTGGGTGGAGCTCTTACTCATAATACTAAATCTGGAAATGCGCACTACATGGCAGATTCAGAGGCAGATGCAATTGATTATGTGAAAGCTCTTCTCTCTTATTTACCTTCAAATAATATGGATGGTTCTCCTGTTCTGCCTCCGACACAAACACTTGATAAGAAGGCGAGTGATACCGCACTCAACACTCTGATTCCAGATAGTCCTAATCAACCTTACGATATGAAGAATCTGATTCAGGCAATTGTTGATGAAGGTGAATTCTTGGAGGTGCACTCTTTATATGCACCGAATATTGTTGTTGGCTTTGCGCGAATAGAAGGCCAATCCATTGGAATCATCGCCAATCAACCATCTCAGCTTGCTGGAACACTCGATATCAACTCATCTGAAAAGGCCGCCCGCTTCTTGCGCTTCTGTGATGCCTTTAACATTCCAATTCTGACTCTGGTAGATGTGCCTGGATTTATGCCAGGAATCGAACAAGAATGGAACGGAATCATCCGCCGTGGTGCAAAGTTGCTATATGCATATGCTGAAGCTTCTGTTCCGCTGGTTACATTGATCACGCGCAAGGCTTACGGCGGAGCGTTTATTGTGATGGGATCTAAATATCTCGGCAGTGACATCAACTTTGCATGGCCTACTGCCGAAATTGCTGTGATGGGTGCACAAGGCGCTGTAAACATCTTGTACCGCAAAGAACTTGCGGGTGCCGAAAATGTTGAGGCAAAACGAGCTGAGCTCATTACTGATTACACAGAGAAATTCTCTAATCCATATTTGGCTGCTGAACGCGGAACAATCGATAGCGTGATTGAGCCAGAGGATTCACGTCAATACATCACGAAGGCATTTAGAACTCTTAAGACTAAGCGTGATGTCTTGCCTGCCCGCAAACACGGAAATATTCCTCTGTAGATATGAAATTTACAATTACTTCTGGCAATCCAACGGATGAAGAACTTCTTGCGCTTCAGGCAGTTCTAAAAAATCATAAGGCGATTGAGTTAAAGCCAGTAATCAAGCGAAGTGTCTTTGGACTACCTCAGCTTCGTCAGCCCCTTCCCCATCAGATTACTTTTGGGGCTAGGAGATTTGAGTAATGCCTAGAATAGTTTTAGCTTCGCAATCGTCATCTCGTCGCCGACTATTAGAGAGTGCTGGACTAAATCCAACAATTATCGTTAGTCATGTTGATGAAGAGACTGATTTCTTCACTGCAATGAGACCAGCAGATATGGTGATTGCACTCGCAATAGCGAAAGCCCACACTGTTCGCGAGACTTTAGATTACCCAGCAATCATCATCGGTTGCGATTCAACTTTTGACGTAGATGGCATCTCTTTCGGTAAACCAGAGACACCTGAAGTTGCGATTGAAAGAGCTCGCCAGATTAGTGGGCGCTCTGGATGGCTACATACTGGTCATTGCATTATTGATACAGAGAAAGGTGTCGAAATCGCAGATCGTGTTACAACAAAAGTTACCTTTGATGTGATGAATGAAGAAGAAATCGCTGACTATGTTGCATCTGGAGAACCCCTAAAGGTAGCTGGTGGTTTCACTCTCGATGGTTTCGGATCACCATTTATTCCTGTTATTGAAGGTGACTACACAAATGTAGTCGGTATTTCGATGCCGTTTCTGCGCCGTGCAATAAAAGAGCTTGGTTATACCTGGCCAGAACTTAAGAAGATGGGCGCATAATGAAGAGAGTCCTTATTGCTAATCGTGGTGAGATTGCCCTACGTGTAATTCGCGCTTGTCGTGACCATGGTCTCGAATCGGTAGCAATCTACTCTGAAGAAGATCGTGATTCATTGCATGCAAGAAGTGCAGATTTTGCCTTCTCCCTTGATGGTCTTGTCGCAAAAGATACTTATCTCAACATTCCAAAGATTATTGCTTTAGCTAAAGTTTCTGGCGCTGATGCAATTCACCCTGGATATGGCTTTCTCTCTGAAAATGCCGACTTTGCACAAGCGGTAATCGATGCACAACTCATTTGGATTGGTCCATCACCTGCAGCCATTAGCGCACTCGGGGATAAGGTTTCCGCCCGTCGTATCGCAGCTGCAGCGGGAGCACCGTTAGTTGCTGGAACCAAAGATCCAGTAAAGGATGCGGATGAAATCATCGCATTTGCGCGTGAGCATGGATTACCTGTTGCTATTAAAGCTGCTTTCGGTGGTGGCGGTCGTGGCCTCAAGGTCGCACACACAATAGAGGAAATTCCTGAACTCTTTGCCTCAGCAGTCCGTGAAGCAATTGCTGGATTCGGTAGAGGGGAATGTTTCGTAGAGCGGTATCTTGAGAAACCACGTCACGTTGAGACTCAAGTGCTAGCGGATTCTTTTGGTCATGCCGTTGTTGTCTCAACACGTGATTGCTCGCTGCAACGTCGCCACCAGAAACTTGTAGAAGAAGCACCTGCGCCGTTTTTAACTGATGAACAGAATGCAGAGCTCTATCGGGCTTCAAAGGCAATCATGAAAGAAGCAGGATACGTTGGCGCTGGTACTTGCGAATTTCTCATTGGTCTTGATGGAACAATCTCTTTCCTTGAAGTCAATACGAGACTGCAAGTTGAGCATCCGGTATCTGAAGAAGTAACGGGAATCGATTTGGTGCGTCAACAATTTAGAATTGCTATGGGTGAACCGCTTGGTTTTGATGATCCTGTTATCCGTGGGCATTCCATCGAATTTAGAATCAACGGAGAAGACCCAGGGCGCTCCTTCTTACCTGGACCGGGTCGAATTACTCAATGGGAGATTCCAACTGGTCCCGGAGTTCGAGTTGATGCTGGATTTAGAAATGGTGATGTAATTGGTGGAAATTTTGATTCATTACTTGCAAAACTTATTGTTACAGGAGCTACTCGCAAAGAGGCCTTAGAGCGTTCACGTAGAGCCCTTGATGAGTTCACAATTGAAGGTCTGGCAACGGCGCTTCCATTCCATCGTGCAATAGTTCGCGATGGCAATTTCACTGAAGATTTCCATGTTTACACAAGTTATATCGAAAATGAATTTGTTAATGAGATTCCTCTCTATGTTGCGCCGATGGCGGAAATTCAAACGACTGCTGCCTCCGAGAAGCTAATTGCCGAGGTCAATGGAAAGAGATTTGAAATCTTGGTCCATGCTCCTGAACCTGTTGTGAAGCGCCATCGCGCCAAAGCTGCCTCTGCAGCTGGCGCTACTGGAGATGCTCTCTCAAGCCCTATGCAAGGCACTGTGGTTAAAGTTGCAGTAAGTGAAGGTGACAAGGTCGTAGCTGGTGATCTCATCATTGTCCTAGAGGCGATGAAAATGGAGCAACCGCTGGCTGCCCATAAAGATGGAGTAGTAAGCAAATTAAAAGCTGTAGTCGGTGAGAGCGTTTCGAGCGGGACCGTTCTCTGTGAGATTATTGAGGCATGACCTCCAATGATTCTCGACACGATGGCCTTCTTTACACGGATCCACTAGCTGCAGCCACAGAGGCAGCGAAAGAGATAGCAAAGCGGACCGGAGTCGCATCGCACGATGTTGCCCTTGTAATGGGGTCAGGCTGGGTTACAGCTGTTGATGCCTTAGGAACCCCCGCATACGAATGTGATGCTCATGAGATCACTGGGTTTGCAGCTCCTGCAGTTGAAGGACATTCAGGCAAGGTTCGCTCATATGAGATCAAGAGCGGTGATAAAACTATTCGTGCACTCGTCTTTCTTGGACGCACTCACCTTTATGAAGGTAAAGGGATGGAGCCTGTTGTTCACGGGGTTCGCACCGCTGTAAAGGCGGGTTGCAATGTCGTCATCCTTACCAATGCGTGTGGCGGAATAAATGCAAAGTATAAAGTTGGCGAACCAGTTTTAATCCGTGATCACATCTCACTTACTGCCGCATCTCCACTATCGGGTGCAACATTTGTTGATCTGACAGATCTTTACAGCAAGCGAATCCGCGAAATTGTTAAGAGCGAAGATACATCGCTGCAAGAAGGCGTTTATGTTCATTGGCGTGGCCCAACATATGAAACACCTGCAGAAATTTTGATGATGCGAACCATGGGAGCAGATCTGGTCGGAATGTCCACCGTCCCCGAAGCGATTGCTGCACATGCACTAGGTGCTGAAGTTCTTGGAATATCACTTGTCTCCAATGCCGCAGCTGGCATGACGGGAGAGAAACTTAACCATGAAGAAGTTATTGCGGCTGGAAAAGCTGCTGCTAGCCGTATGGGCGAACTTCTTAAGAGCGTTATTCCGAAAATCGTCTAGGTCTTAAAAATGATAAGTGCTGAACTCCGTAGTGAAGTTGAGGCCTGGATTGCTGATGATCCGGATCCTGTAACCGCGGCGCTACTTCAGTCCTATCTTGATAAAAGCGATAGCGCTTCACTGGCTCCGCTATTTAACGGCTTTCTTCAATTCGGTACCGCTGGCTTACGCGGCCCAATAGGTGCTGGCCCATCCTGCATGAACCGAGCAGTCGTAGGTCGCACTGCAGCCGGGCTCGCACGTTATATGAAAAAGCGCGGAATGAAGAAGGTGGTCATCGGTCGCGATGCTCGTTATGGCTCTGAGGATTACACCTTTGAAAGTGCAGAAATTCTGAGCGGTGCGGGCATGGATGTGTACATCTTGCCCCGTCCGCTTCCAACGCCTGTTCTCGCCTTTGCTACAGCAGAACTGCAATGTGATCTCGGAATCATGGTGACAGCAAGTCACAATCCCCCAGAAGATAATGGTTACAAGGTTTACATCGGACCAGATGCTGATGGAATCAAATATGCATCTTCACAGATCATTAATCCCACTGATGGGATAATTGCTGATGAGATTGCCGCTATTACTTCACTGAAATCACTGCCCCGCGCCAGCAAGTGGACTGTACTTGGTGAAGAAGTGATCACTGAATACATTAATCGCACAATCAAAATTGCTCCACGCCCCGGTGATCTCAAAATTGTTTACACCGCTATGCACGGTGTCGGAACTGAGACTGTGCAACGAGTCTTTAACCATGCAGGCTTTGCAACACTTGTTTTGGTTGATGAACAATGCTCCCCTGATCCAGACTTTCCGACGGTTGCTTTTCCTAATCCGGAAGAGCCCGGAGCTATTGATTTAGCTCTTGCGAAGGCGAGAGATTTTGGCGCTGATTTGGTAATTGCTAATGATCCGGATGCCGATCGCTGTGCAGCAGCAGTTAATGATCCACAGATTGGCTGGCGCATGTTGCGCGGTGATGAACTTGGCGTGATCTTTGGAGAATGGATTGCCAGAACTCACCCTAAAGGAATTTTTGGTAATTCAATCGTCTCTTCCTCTGCTTTACGCAAAATTGCTAACCATTACAACATTGATTTTCAAGAGGTTCTTACTGGATTTAAATGGCTTGCCAAGATTGAAGACCTTGCATTCGGATATGAAGAAGCGATTGGTTATGCCGTTGATTCTGCGACAGTTAATGACAAGGACGGCATCTCTGCAGCGCTACTTCTTGCTCAGATCGCAACAGAGCTCAAACGCGATGGCTTAACCCTGCTTGATCTTCTCGATCAAGTCTGGGCTCGTCACGGTTTTCATGGAACAGAGCAAATCTCGATAAGGGTGGCAGATATGGGTGCAATTACACGATTGCTCTCATCATTGCGCAAGAATCCACCAGTACAGATTGCCGGCGTTAAAGTCGAGAAAATTGATGACCTAAACAATCCGACAGATGGCCTGCCACCAACAGATGGTCTGCGAATCTGGTTGGCCGGTGGGATTCGAATCATCATCAGGCCTTCAGGAACCGAGGCAAAGATGAAGTGCTATATCGAAGTAATTACTAAAGATAGTAATGAAGCGGCCAAGTTATTGGATCAATTACGGGATCCACTCAAGCAATTCCTTACTCAGTAAATCTCTCTTTAAATTCATCAAGCATTGCAGCGGCTGCACTAGCCCCGCTTCGCTTTACTCCCGCATCCATGAAAGCAAGCAACATATCTAGATTCTTTACTCCGCCTGCACTCTTAACCTCCATCTTGGGAGAGACTGATGCACGCATCAAGATCACGTCTTCCAGGATTGCACCTGTAGGTGCGAACCCAGTTGATGTTTTCACATAATCAGCACCTGATGCTTCAATAAGCTGGCAAGCTTTTACAATTTCTTCCTTTGTTAGGTAAGCATTTTCAAGAATGACTTTAACCTGATTGCCCGATGCCGCTGCAACAACTGCAGCAAGCTCATCACGAACTTCGTCATACATCCCTGATTTCATCCAGCCAATGTTGAGGACGACATCAATCTCTGTAGCTCCATCAGCGACTACCTGTTTAGTTTCAAAGACTTTTACGGATGTTGCAGAATTTCCGTGTGGGAATCCCACAACTGTGCCGACATGTACATCACTGCCGCGTAATATTTCTGCGCAGAAAGCCACATCAGCAGGTTTGCAACAGACTGAAGCAACATCATATTTAAGCGCTACCAAGCAACCTTCGCGCACTTCATCGCGTGACATATCGGGACGCAACAAGGCGTAATCAATTGTCTTTGCTACCTGTTTGAGAGTGTATTTACTATGCGCCATTAGATGCTCCTCATAACCTATTCGCCAGCGATGTGAGCAAAGCCGGGCTTAACAATCTCTTCGATTATTGCTAAACGCTCCTCAAAGGGGATAAATGCGCTCTTTAGGGCGTTAATGGTGACGCGCTGCAAGTCCGCAAAGTTCCAATCACACTCTTTGACAAGTTGATTCATTTCGTTAGACATCGAAGTCGCCGACATCAGGCGGTTATCGGTGTTGAGAGTGATACGGAATCGAAGTTTTGCCAGCTTTGCGATTGGATGATCTGCAAAACTTGATGCAACCCCTGTCTGAATATTCGATGAAGGGCACATCTCAAGTGGAATACGGGTATCTCGCACATATGATGCCAAACGTCCTAGTCGTGGTGGCGTGTGGTTGAAATCAACATCGTCGGTAATTCGAACTCCATGGCCTAGGCGCTCGGCACCACATATTTGGATTGCTTCCCAGATTGAAGGAAGGCCATAAGCCTCTCCTGCATGAATCGTAAAGTGAGCATTTTCGCGGCGTAGGTATTCAAAGGTATCGAGCTGGTCACTCGGTGGGAAACCATCTTCAGGGCCAGCAATATCAAATCCAACTACTCCTTTATCGCGATATTTGACGGCGAGTTCAGCAACCTCTTGCGATAGATCGTTCTGGCGCATTCCACAAAGTAGTGAGACGACGCGTATTTTATTTCCTTCGGCCGCAGCAATTCTTTCTCCCTCGCGGAACCCTTCCAGGATCGCATCAACTGCACCTGACAAATCAAGCTCTCCATTAGTTAAAAGCTCAGGTGCCATGCGAACTTCAGCATAGACAACGCCATCACGAGCTAAATCAATTGCACACTCTTGTGCTACGCGAACAACATCCTTGCGACGTTGCATGACAGCAACAGTATGAGCGAAGGTTTCTAAGTAAAGAACAAGCGAGCCCGAATCACAGGAAGCGCGAAACCATTCTGCTAGCTCAGTTGGATCGGTAGTCGGCAGGGAATGATTGATTTCATTTGCAATTTCAATAATTGTTTCAGGGCGCAATCCACCATCAAGGTGATCGTGAAGTAGCGCTTTTGGTAGGCGTTTTACTTGAGCTTCATTCGGCTTCTTAAGTAAATCTGGATTAGTAGTACTCATCCTTCAATCCGTTCTAATACGAGTGGAAGTCGATTGACTGTGCCGTTTTCAATTATTGCAACAGCGCCGTCAAGTATTTCGAGTGCGCGTTCAAATCGTGGAGCCTCATCAGTGTGAAGAGTAAATAGTGGATCTCCTGCTGCGATGTAGTCACCAGGCTTGGCATGCATTTCGATTCCTGCTCCTGCTTGAACTTTTTCGCCTTGCTTTGATCGTCCTGCTCCTAAACGCCAAGCAGATACACCAACTTTCATGGCATCCATAGTTGTGACGATTCCGCTATTTGCCGCTTTCACTACATGTTGTTCGCTTGCGACAGGGAGCTTTGCATCAGGATCACCACCCTGTGCACTGATCATGCGACGCCAATGATCCATCGCACTTCCATCTTTAAGCGCATCTGCCGGATCTTTGCCAATGATTCCGGCAGCATCAATCATTTCGCGTGCTAAGAGAATTGTTAGTTCAACAACATCCGATGGGCCGCCACCTGCGAGAACTTCAACAGATTCACGAACTTCTAAAGCATTACCTGCGGTAAGTCCTAGCGGAACATCCATCGCTGTTACGAGCGCGCGCATTTTTACACCTGCATCGACACCGAGTTGCACCATTGTGCGGGCGAGTTCGCTCGCCTTAGCTGGGTCTGACATAAAGGCACCAGAGCCTGTTTTCACATCTAAAACTAAGGCCGATGTTCCTTCAGCAATTTTTTTGCTCATAATTGATGATGCAATGAGTGGAATAGCCTCAACCGTTGCAGTGACATCGCGCAGGGCGTAAAGCTTCTTATCGGCTGGAGCAAGACCTGCACCTGCTGCGCAAATAACAGCGCCAGTATCTTTGAGGACTTGCAACATCTCATCATTAGAGAGTGATGCACGCCAACCTGGGATTGATTCGAGCTTATCGAGAGTTCCACCAGTGTGACCAAGGCCTCGGCCAGATAGCTGTGGGACAGCGCCGCCACATGCTGCAACCAAGGGAGCTAAAGGAAGTGTAATTTTATCGCCAACGCCGCCAGTGGAGTGTTTATCTGCTGTCTTGCGATCGAGAGAAGACCAATTCATTCGCTCACCACTATTGATCATGGCATTTGTCCATCTAGAGATTTCGCGAGAGTTCATACCATTAAGGAGTATTGCCATGAGTAGCGCTGACATTTGTTCATCAGCTACTGCACCGCGAGTGTAGGCATCAACGACCCAATCAATTTGTGGATCACTTAACTCATTGCGGTCACGCTTAGCTGCAATAATTTCTACAGCAGCAAAAGGTTCAATCACGAAAGTCTGCTTTCGATTTCTTCAGGTCCAAAAGCCCATGGGAGAAGTTCGCTCAGCGGTTTTACACCTTGATCTGTCATGAGTTGTAGCTGCGAGCCACCATGCTCTTGCAGAAGCTGGCGACAACGTCCGCAAGGCATTAATGGATTGCCTGCAATATCTACACAAGCAAATGCAACAAGTCGACCACCACCTGATGCGATTAGCGATGAAACAAGACCGCATTCAGCACAGAGAGTTAATCCGTAACTTGCATTTTCAACATTGCACCCAGTAACGATGCGACCATCATTTACGAGCGCAGCAACACCTACAGGAAACTTCGAATACGGCACATACGCTTTCTTCATTGCCGCTAATGCTTCATCGCGCAGGAGTTCCCAATTAATCTCCATCAGCGTGAACCGCCGCCGCGTTTATATGGGATTCCATCTGCCGCCGGTGCTCGTACTTTTCCAATGAACCCCGATACTGCAATTATTGTTGCAATATACGGTGCCATCAACATAAATTCAGACGGAATTGGTGTGCCAATAATTGTCAGCAATCCTTGGAGATTATCGGCGAAGCCAAAGATTAGAGCAGCGCCAACTGCACCCAATGGGCTCCATCTACCAAAAATCAATGCTGCAAGGGCGATAAAGCCTTTGCCTGCAGTCATCTCTTTGCTGAATGATCCAACTGCACCTAAAGTGAAGAAGGCGCCGCCAAGGCCTGCAATGGCGCCCGCCAAAACTACATTTTTAAATCGGACTAGATTTACATTGATTCCAACAGATTCTGCAGCAGTTGGGTGTTCTCCAACCGCTCGGGTGCGAAGACCCCATCTGCTCTTAAAGAGTGCCACGTGAATGATAATCACAAAGACATACATGAGATAGACGATGATGCTTTGGGCAAAGAAGATGGGTCCAATTACCGGAATCTGGGAAAGTAATGGGATTTCAATTGGGGTAAAGGCTGTAGCAGAGTTCCATTCCGTTTGATAAGGAATAAGAAGTTTCTTATAAAGAAAACTGGTAAGTCCAATAACTAGGACGTTGAGAACAAAACCCAGCACCACTTGATCAATTCCATATTTGATAGCAAAAATTGCAAGGAGTAAAGAGATAAGAGCCCCTGCTATTGGAGCAAAGAGAAGCCCCCACCAATTGTTATTTAAAAGTGATGCAATAACACCCGAAGCAAAAGCACCTGCGAGTAGCTGGCCTTCAATTGCAATATTGATGACACCCGAACGCTCAGAAAGCACTCCTGCCATTGCGCCAAAGATAAGCGGAACAGAGAGAAGGAGCCCTCCCTGAAGGAGACCAGTAAGTGGGATGAACTTACCTGCAGCTGCCCAACAGAGAAAAGACATGAGGAATGTAGATCCGAAGACAAAACTCAAAATTCGTGAACTTCTCTTGGAGATAAAGAGTAAGAGTGCGACAACTGTCGTTGCTATCGACAGGAGCGCAAAGAGAAGCGCTCCAGATTTGGAGTCCACAATCCACTCTTTAAGAAGCACCCACTCGCCGCCGAGAACAAAACCATATGTCACTGGCTTGCTCTCATTTGGCAAGAGAGCAAAAACGAATAATGCAAATATTCCTAATACCCCCATCGTGACAATGCCACGAAATTTACGTCGCTCAGGAACAGACATCGTGCGCAAATTGAAGGCAGCCATTAACCGTTCCATCCCTTCGAAGAGATAGTTTCTCCTTGGTCAAGGTTCTTTAATCTGAAAATCGCTTTAATCAACGCAGGTGCAGCGATAAAGAGAACAACCAGGGCTTGGATTACCAGAACTAAATCGAGCGGTGTTTCTGTACTCGCTTGCATCTCCAACCCACCAGCCCGCAGAGCACCGAAAAGGAGAGCAGCGAAGACTGTCCCAATCGGAGTAGCGCGTCCTAGTAATGCGACAGTGATTGCATCGAATCCAAAGGTTCCGCCCACTCCCGCTGTGAGTGCTGGTTCAGAGCCAAGTATCTGAACTGCACCACCAAGACCAGCAAGTGCTCCTGCAATAAACATCACCGTAGTTGTGGTGCGCCCAACCGATATTCCTGCAGTCTTTGCTGCAGCTGCATTAGCCCCAACTGCGCGAAATCGAAATCCCCAGGTACTGCGTTGCAAAAGCCACCAGACCAGGACAGCAACGGCTAATGCGATGATAAATCCTAAGTTTGCTCTGAGATCCGCGCCAAAAAGCTTAGGTAATCTCGCAGTAAGTGCAACTTCAGGAGCTAATGGATCTTGACGACCAGGCCGCAAAAAAGTTTCGGTACTTAATAGCCAAAGTAAAAAATATCCTGCTACATAATTAAGCATAATTGTGACAATAACTTCATGAGCACCTGTACGTGCCTTTAACAGGCCAACAAATCCGCCGTAAATTCCAGCAGCAATTACTGCAGCCAAGATGGCAGCAATCGCATGGATTACGATTGGAAGTTCGAAATAGAATCCAACGAAACTTGCTCCGATTGCACCTGCAATAAATTGTCCTTGGGCTCCAATATTAAATAGTCCGGCACGAAATGCTAGAGCTACAGAGAGCCCAGTAAGAATCAAAGGTGAGGCGGCAACGATAGTTTCAGAAAGTGGATAGAAACCGTTCCAATACCCATTGCGGGTCAGGTTGGGATCGAAGACTGAACCTTGCCAGAGCGCAGCGAAAGCACCACCTGCTGTAGCGAAAGCTTTCGCCAACATCTCTAAAGGAGATGATTTAAGTGCCAACACCTCTGAATCAGAGAATGCAACTAACAGGCCGCTCACAAGGAGCGCCATAGCAAATGCCAATAACGGAAGGGCTAGTTTCCTCGAGATGCTTCGAAAAAGGTTTTTCATCTCTTAACTCCTGCCATCAATAATCCAAGATCTTCTCGTGAAGTTGTTGCAGCTACGATGGCAATAAATTCACCGCGATACATCACTGCAATTCGATCTGCCAAAGAAATCACTTCATCTAGTTCGGTGCTAAAAAGTAGGACTGCGCGCCCCGAATCACGTTCGGCAATAATTCTTTCATGCACAAACTCAATTGACCCGACATCTAATCCACGAGTTGGCTGTGAAGCGACTACCAATTTCACAGGTCGAGATAGCTCGCGAGCAAGGACGACCTTCTGCTTATTTCCACCAGAGAGAGATGATGCTGAATCTTTAGGAGATTGCGCACGGATATCGAACTCAGCGACTCTTGATGCACCATTTTCCGTCACAACGCTCTGCGAAATAACCGGACCTTTAGCAAAAGGTGGGAGATCATGTAAATCGAGGATGAGATTTTCCTCAATACTAAATGAAGAGATCAATCCATCCTCTTCGCGTGATTCTGGAACAAATGCGATTCCTGCATGGAGGGCTTTTCTCACGGATGCCCTTGAAATGTCCTCTCCCGCTAAAGTGATTTTCCCATCTACATGGTCCTGTAAACCAACAATCGCCTCTGCTAGTTCGCTCTGACCGTTACCTTGAACTCCCGCCACTGCGAGAATTTCTCCGGCCTTGATAGAAAATGAAATGTCAGAGACAAGCGCCCTGCCCGTATGGTCTCGTACCGTTAAATTCTCAACATCGAGAACTACAGACCCAAGTGACGGTGGAGCTTTTTCAATCTCAAGCGAGACTGGTCGCCCGACCATAAGTGAGGCAAGTTCCTCTTGAGATGCCTGAGGTGAGGCTGTGGCTACAACTTTGCCGCGACGAATAATTGAAATCTTATCTGCCGCTTCACGCACTTCACGCAATTTATGGGTGATGAAGATAATGGCTGTGCCTTGATCACGGAGTTTCTTCATATTGCGCAGAAGCTCATCCGTCTCCTGAGGAGTCAATACCGCAGTAGGTTCATCCAGAATAAGAACCTTAGCGTTGTAAATAAGCGCTCTAATAATCTCAACGCGCTGCTGGATTCCCACTGGTAAATCTTCAATCAACGCATCAGGATCAACATCAAAATTAAACTCAGCTGAAACTCGAGCAATCTCTTTCTTTGCCCCCTCCAAGTCAAGGAAACCAAATCCTCGAATCTTTTCGTGGCCTAGCACTATATTTTCGGCAACCGTGAATACCGGAATAAGCATAAAATGTTGATGCACCATTCCGATTCCAGCAGCAAGGGCATCGAGGGGTGAATTAATTACAATTTCTTTCTCATCAACTAAAATTTTTCCATCATCTGGTGCTAGTAATCCATAGACAATGTTCATTAGCGTTGACTTGCCTGCGCCATTTTCGCCAAGAAGTGCGTGGATTTCACCTGATTCAACTCTTAAACTAATTGAATCATTCGCGGTCAAATCACCAAATCGTTTGGTAATGCCACGGAGTTCAAGAGACATAGCGTAAATCTACTCTCTATATTTGCTTTATACAAAGCAAATGGGACTAGTGAATAATCACTAGTCCCATTTGCTGGACTAAACATCGGTCCTTTTTGGATTACTTAACAGCAACCTCACCAGATTTAATCGCTTCGCCAAGCGCTGCAATTTCATCACTGAGTTCTGCAGAAACCATGCCCGCTAGATCATGGAAAGGAGCCAAATAGGTTCCACCATTCTCAAGATTGCCCTGGTATCCGGTAGCTGTAAATGTTCCTGCAGCTGCTTCAAGAATTACTTCCTTCACAGATGTATCAACACCCTTAACTACTGATGAAAGAAGAACTTCCTTGTACTGTGGAGCAGCTACGTAACCATCGGTATCAACCCAGATTACATATGACTTCTTTGAGGCAATTGAATTACCTGCAGTTGCTCCGCCAAGTCCACCTGCGACTGGGAAAATAATATCTGCGCCCTGTTGCTCGAAGTTCTTAGAGATTTGCAGTGCCTTTGCTGAGTCTGAGAATCCGCCAACAAATGTTCCGTCCTGCTTAGCTGTATCCCAACCAAGAACCTTTACTGACTTGCCCTTAACTTCGTTGTAGTGAGCAACGCCGCGAGCGAATCCATCCATGAAGATTGTGACAGGTGGAATGTTAAGTCCGCCATAAGTTGCAACAGTTCCGGTCTTTGAAACTCCTGCTGAAAGGTAGCCTGCCTGGAAAGCTGACTCATTTGTTGAGAACTGAATTGGCTTCAAGTTATCAAACTTTGTTCCTGGGTAGATTGAACCATCAGGTCCGTGATCTTCACCATCTTGGTCAACGATTGCAAACTTAACATCTGGGTTTGCCTTGGCACCCTCGATGATTGCACCGTTGATCAGGAAGCCAACACCAATGATTGTTGTACAACCTTCGTCAACAAGCTTCTTAATATTTGGTCCGTAGTCAGCATCTGTTGCAGCAGCTAGATACTTAACTTCAATATCTGGGTTCTCTTCTGCAGCAGCCTGTGCTCCTGCCCATGCTGAAGCGTTAAATGACTTGTCATCGACGCCACCTGTGTCAAGAGCTAGGCAAGCCTTAGCTCCAGCGCTCTCACTTGAAGTACCGCAGCTAGTTAGAACCAGCGCAGACGATGCGAGAATCGCCATAAGTTTCAATGTATTTTTCAAGATTCCTCCATGGAACTCAATTGGAAATCTTCGTAAGCCAAAAGGATTTTGAAGATTAGATTTGGGAAATCATAACTCTGGAGAGTGAAAATCTTTAAATTTGCGGTCCAACTAATTGCGTGGCTTGGAATAATTAGGACAACCCTCAACCACGACTTTAAAGAATTACCGCCAGTTTAGGGCTTTATCTTCGCCCCTTGTAGAGCAAGGCGGTTAATCACTGGAGTCAAAGCAGTCAGGGCTGGTAAAAAAGTTGTGAGAGAGATGGCGTTGCCTGAAATTCCATATTCGAATCCATAGATGCCTTTCTCGGCATCAAGAATATCGGTGTAAAAATCATTATTGAGTGTCTTTTCAATGAGATCTTCAATCGCGATATCTACTCTCTTTACAACAGTGGCGTAGATAAACTTTTGATTAGTTGGTGTGACAGATAAAAACTGATCGGGTGCAACGCCAATAAGTCCAACGATAGGTTCGCCTTTTCGTGTTTTCTGTTGATTACTGGAGACGATAGTTTTTAACACTGCCGAATTCGAACCAGGTAGTGCAAGAAATATGACATCGGCTCCCGCAGCAATTAGTGCACGGGTCTCTACTTGGCCGGGACCTTCCACATATCTAACAAGAGATGACACTTTCTTCTTTGAAGCAATTACACCAGCCTTAAAGCCAACCTCATAGCTTGCGCTCTGATTTGGGGCAGCGATCATGGCAACTTTGCCACTCTTACTTACGAGTGCCGCACTAAGGCCCGCCAAAAATGCACTCTGTGGCTCTGAAAAGATAATTGATGCAACATCTGCACTCGCAATTGATGCGTCGTTAAGAATTGCAAATTGACTGCTTGGAAACTCTGAAGAAAGAAGGCTGACTGTTGGCGCATATCCAGAGCCAATTGCAATGATGATTTCACATTTCTTTATCGCCAATGAGCGAAGACGCTTCTCGCGATCCTGAGTAGAGCCGTCTGTGACCACTGTTTCAAGGGCGAAAGCTGCCTTCTTCTGCGCTTTCTGTAAACCTAATGCGGCAGCGTCATTAAATGATTGATCTCCACGGCCACCTTCGTCATAAGCAAGACATACGAGGGGTTTATCTGTTGCAACTGCTGAGGGAACGCTTATCAGCGAAAGCGAGAAAGTACTCACCGCAAGTAAGCGAAGCCAACGCTGGCGAATCATTAAAGAACAATTCCTAAATTTTTATATGCTTTATCAACAGTAATTTGTGCAACGGAGCGCGCCTTTTCGGATCCTTGATGAAGAATCGAAATGAGATGCGACTCATCTTCAAGAAGTTCGAGCGCGTGTGCCCGAATAGGTCTAAAGTATTCAACAACAACTTCAGCGACCGCGCCTTTAAAGTCTCCATAACCCTTGCCTGCAAATTCGTTTTCGAGATCAGCTATTGATTTTCCAGAGAGTGCGGAATGAATTGTTAACAAATTGCTGATTCCAGGTTTCTCAGCGAGATCGAACTTTACTTCTCTTCCAGCATCAGTAACGGCGCTCTTAAACTTCTTCGCATTTACTTCTGGAGTATCCAAGATATCAATTAGGCCTGCCCCCGAACCAGAAGACTTGCTCATCTTGGCAGTGGGGTCTTGAATGTCAAAAATCTTTGCGCCTTGTTTGAGAATGAATCCTTCAGGAATCGCAAAGGTCTCGCCATATTTTGAGTTAAATCGACCTGCGATATCTCGAGTGAGTTCGATATGTTGCCTTTGATCTTCGCCTACTGGAACAAGATTTGTTTGATAGAGCAATATGTCACCAGCCATCAACATGGGATAGGTGAAGAGTCCGACCCGCGCAGCATCAGCCCCAGCCTTGGATGATTTATCTTTGAATTGCGTCATCCGACTTGCTTCGCCAAAGCCCGCCATGCACTCCATAATCCAACCTAATTGATTATGTTGCGGAACTTGCGATTGCACAAAGAGCGTTGATTTTTCGGGAGAAATCCCTAGGGCTAACAACTGTGCCGCTGATGTCAACGTTCGCTTGCGAAGAAGTTTTGGGTCCGTCTCAACAGTGAGGGCGTGCAAATCGACGATGCAGTAGAAAGCATCATGTGTTTCTTGAAGATCTACCCATTGCTTGACTGCACCCAAATAATTACCCAGGTGGAAAGAATCACTTGTTGGCTGAATGCCTGAAAGGACTCTCTTCTTGCTCATGGTCATATTCTCGCATGATTCCGTGGCGGACTTCACTTAAGACTTCAGAAAAATGGAGAGTAAGGGTTAGGAGATTTTTTTAAAGACCGCAAAATATGCAGGATGGATTGGCCAGACTTTGGTGAGAGACGATGGAAAGTGTGGAAGATATGAGTCACGCAATGTCTCGAATCCCGCTGCCTCAAAGAGTTCTCTTACCTCTTCGCCTGATGGTCGATAAATGTGTGTTGGGTCAGAGTCATAGAGCTTGGAATACTCCCACCGAGTCAGCCAATTTGTAATCGTTGGTAAATGGACCAAAACGATTGCACCAGGCAGCGCGAAATTTCGAATCGATTCAATTCCAGCTTTGGGATCAGTCAGATGTTCAATAACATTTATTGCAAGAATCAAATCAAACTTTTGGGAGTTCGGATTCGAATTATGTAGATCGGCCTGCATAAAGGTTCGCTCTGGCTTTCGTCGCGCAGCAACTTCGACAGCATGATGAGCTATATCGAGACCCGAAAGGCTTTGGGCTCCTTCAAATGCATCCAAGAGCCAGCCATACCCGCACCCAACGTCGAGAACATCTGATTCGGAGAGTGACTTGCTGCTGTACTTTCGATAAGTATTCGCAACTAATTTATCGCGCCATTTATCGACGAAAGTTTGCTCTGGTTCGCCATGCTCAGAGACAGCGCCATATAGTCGCGAAAAATACTCAGACCCAGCGTCCTCAAGATGGCTACCCATCCGCCAAATTCTTCCATGAAACGGTGAGATTTATAAGTTGCGTGCCACCAAAATTCGCCCTGCACGCTTACCTTCTATCGATAAGACGGAAATTTGAATTCCATTTACCTTAACGGTGTCGCCTTCAACTGGGATACGACCCAGAAAGTGCATTACGAAGCCACTTAAGGTCTCATAGGGTCCTTCTGGAATCTCTATCTGCGCATCAGTAGAAAGCTCTTCAAGAGAGATCAATCCATCAACCTCAAAATCTCCAGTCAACGACTCTGCGCTGAAATCTTGCTCATCCCCATCGTATTCATCCCGAATATCACCAATAAGGCACTCGACTAGATCTTCGAGTGTCACAATTCCATCTGTTCCACCGTATTCATCAAGAACAATAGCTAGGTGTTGGCGCTGTGCACGCATCTCTGTGAGTGCAGGCAGAATGCCTTTAGTGCCAGGTAAGTACATAATATTTCGAGAGAGCTCTTGAATCTTTGCCTGAGAATTAATCAGGGAAGGATCAATGAGGTCGCGCACATGAATAAAACCGATGACTTCATCTGATGAACCACGCACAACTGGATAACGCGAATGAGATTTTTCGGCAGCGAGCGCGATTGCTTTGGCAATTGAAAGTGACCCGTCGATAAAGTCAACCTCTGTGCGCGGAACCATAACTTCATGAACTTGACGTTCGGATGCGTTGAAGACTTCTTCAACAATATCGCGCTCTTCATCAGTCAGTGCGGCATGCCCTGCAACGAGATCCAATAACTCTTCCTCAGACATCTGCGAGCGCTCTTCCTTCGAATCAATACCGAAGATACGCAAAACTAAGTCTGTGGATTTTGAAAGGAGCCAAATGATTGGGCGAAATACATTTGCAATAAAATCAATGAACCCCGCTGATCCCATTGCAATGCTTTCGGCTCGAAAGAGTCCAAGCTTCTTCGGTGCAAGTTCGCCAAAGACAAGAGAGATGTAGGCAATTATTAAAGTCAGGCCAATGAGAGATGCTGTATTCGCCCCAGAATTTGAGAGGCCGCGGTCTTCCAGCCAAGGGATAACAAATTGACCTAATTTTTCGGCACCGAGGGCGGCGGAGAGAAATCCTGAAAGGGTGACACCAATTTGTACTGCGGCCAGCAAGCGACCTGGATTGGCATGAAGCTTGGCGACTTTGGCGCCGCGTCGACCGCGCAGGGCAACCTGGCGAACCTGGCTCTCACGCAGGGAGATAAGGGCGATCTCGGCGGCCACAAAGAGGGCGCCTAGGAAGATGAGGAAAAGTACTAAAGCTATCGGGGCAAAAATTGAGCCACTCGGGGGTATATCCATAGTTCCCCAATTATAGCGAGCCCCTTCCCTTTGGGGCTAGTGCGCTATACCCTGAGCGCGCTGGCCAACCGGTCAGCGCCTTACCCCACGGACCGTCGGGCACGTACCTGCCCGGATAAGGAAGAAGAAATGGCATCAGTTGTATTCGAAAACGCATCACGTATCTACCCAGGCACAACAGCACCTGCAGTAGATAAGCTCAACCTCACCGTCAAAGACGGCGAGTTCCTCGTTCTCGTTGGCCCATCAGGTTGCGGTAAGTCAACATCACTTCGTATGTTGGCAGGCCTTGAAGAGATCGATGGTGGACGTATCCTCATCGGCGATCGCGATGTAACAAATGTCGCTCCAAAAGATCGCGATATCGCGATGGTCTTCCAGTCATATGCACTCTATCCACATATGACAGTTGCAGAAAATATGGGCTTCGCACTAAAGATTGCTGGAGTCGATAAGGCAGAGCGCGAAAAGCGCGTCCGCGAAGCTGCAAAGTTGCTCGACCTTGAGCCATACCTAGAGCGTAAGCCAAAGGCTTTATCAGGTGGTCAGCGTCAGCGCGTTGCTATGGGTCGTGCAATTGTTCGCGAACCACAGGTCTTCTTGATGGATGAGCCTCTCTCAAACCTTGATGCAAAGCTTCGTGTTGCAACACGTACACAGATTGCAGCGCTACAGCGTCGTCTCGGAATCACAACAGTTTATGTAACACACGACCAGGTCGAAGCGATGACCATGGGCGATCGTGTTGCAGTTCTTAAAGATGGTCTATTGCAGCAGGTAGATACACCTCGTGCACTTTACGAGAAGCCAGCTAACGCATTCGTTGCCGGCTTTATCGGTTCTCCTGCAATGAACCTTCTTGTAGCTCCAGTTTCTGGTGGCAAGGCTCACCTAGGAGACCTTGATATCGATGTTCCTGCATCAGCTGGTTCATCTGTAACAGTAGGTATTCGCCCAGAAGGATGGATACCAGCAGCTAAGGGATTCCATGTTCTCGTAGAGGTTGTTGAAGAGCTTGGCTCAGATGCATTCGTTTACGGAAAGCCTGCAGATTCCAATGTGAAGTTTGCTAATGCATCTGATGAAGGTGTTCAAGTAATCGTTCGTTGGGATCCTAAGAATCCACCTAAGCCTGGCGACACAATCACAGTTGTCAATGTTGCTAACGCAGTTCATCTCTTCGATGCAACAACAGGTGCACGTATCAACTAAATAATTAGTAATAAGAAAACCCCGCCGAATCTTCGGCGGGGTTTTCTTATGCGCAAGCGCTTTAAGCCATTGCCTTCTGTAAGTTTTCATCAATCGATGCCAAGAACTCCTGCGTTGTTTGATACGGAGCATCCTTAGAGATTAAGAGAGCGAGATCCTTAGTCATCTTTCCCTGCTCAACTGTCTGGATACAAACCTGCTCAAGAGTTGTGCAGAACTTTGCGAGCTCTGGATTGTTATCAAGCTTGGCGCGGTGAGCTAAGCCCTGAGTCCAAGCGAAGATAGATGCGATTGGGTTAGTTGAGGTCTCTTTACCTTTTTGGTGATCGCGATAGTGACGTGTCACTGTTCCGTGAGCAGCCTCTGATTCGCAAATCTTTCCATCTGGTGTCATAAGTACTGAAGTCATAAGACCTAATGAGCCATATCCCTGTGCGACAGTGTCTGATTGAACATCGCCGTCATAGTTCTTACAGGCCCAGACATATCCACCTTCCATACGAAGTGACATGGCAACCATGTCATCGATAAGGCGGTGCTCGTACCAAATACCTGCTGCTTCAAATTGAGCCTTGAACTCTGCTTGGAAAATCTCTTCGAAAATATCTTTAAAGCGGCCGTCATATGCCTTAAGGATGGTGTTCTTGGTTGAGAGATAAACCGGGAACTTGCGGAGCAATCCGTAGTTAAGTGAGGCACGCGCAAAGTCACGGATTGAATCATCGAGGTTATACATAGCCATAGCTACACCTGATGATTGGAAGTCGTAGACCTCATGCGTTGTAGGGGCAGAGCCATCTTCAGGGACGAATGAGATGGTGAGCTTTCCCTTACCTGGAACCTTGAAATCTGTAGCGCGGTATTGATCTCCGAATGCGTGACGACCAATAACAACTGGCTTAGTCCAGTGTGGAACCAAACGTGGAACATTGCTGATGATAATTGGCTCGCGGAAGATTACGCCGCCCAAGATATTGCGGATTGTTCCATTGGGAGACTTCCACATCTTCTTAAGGCCAAATTCTTCAACGCGTGCTTCATCAGGAGTGATGGTTGCGCACTTAATGCCTACGCCATGCTTTTGAATTGCTTTGGCTGAATCAATAGTCACCTGATCATCAGTAGCATCGCGGTGCTCCATGCCGAGGTCGTAATACTCAAGATTCACATCGAGATAAGGCAGAATCAACTTATCTTTGATGAACTGCCACATGATGCGGGTCATTTCATCGCCATCAAGCTCGACTACTGTTCCCTCAACTTTGATCTTTGACATTTTCTCTCCTGATTTCTTAGCTTTTAAAGTGTTTGTACGTCAGCTTGTTTTGCGCGGACAGCCTCAGCTGCCTCTTTCAGTGATGCAACCTCAGAGTCAGTCAGCTTGCTCTCGACAACTTTGCGGATTCCACTCTTGCCAATCTCAGCTTCAACACCAAGATAAACACCAGAGATTCCGTATTCGCCATCTACCCATGCACAAACAGGCATGACATCACCTGAATCTTCGATGACAGCTTTTGCCATACGGGCAGCCGCTGCAGATGGCGCATAGTAAGCAGAACCTGTCTTGAGAAGCGCAACAACTTCTGCTCCACCGTTACGAGTGCGATCTACAAGTTCATCGATTTCACTTTGCGATAATTTATCTGAAAGCGGGGCACCATCGACCGTGCAGCGACTTGGAACTGGAACCATGGTGTCACCGTGTGAACCAAGTGTTAGTGTCTTTACTGAAGAAACAGCAACGCCAAGTTTTTCAGCGACAAAATTTGTAAAGCGTGCTGTGTCGAGCATTCCTGCCTGACCCATTACGCGATTCTTTGGAAAGTTAGTTGCAATCTGTGCAAGAGCTGTCATCTCATCAAGTGGGTTAGAGACCACGATGATGACGGCATTCGGTGAGTGCTTGGCAATGTTTTCGGCGACGCCACGGACGATTCCGGCGTTTACTCCGATGAGATCCATGCGACTCATACCTGGCTTGCGTGGCAAACCAGCTGTAATCACGACGACATCTGAGTTAGC
>CAEZTL010000005.1_pt1 | contig 24437 bp, 25 predicted proteins | sample 7264221 | NCBI WGS metagenome assembly CAEZTL01 (sample SAMEA6813803, study PRJEB35770) | uncultured Candidatus Planktophila sp. | biome: Freshwater; feature: Freshwater reservoir; material: water | place: Czech Republic | collected 2017-08-18 | depth 0.5m m
CATAGATGCGATCCTCAATCCCGTACTCGGCGAGATTGGCCCAATTCGCTCCAAAAGTATTAGTCTCAATCGCATCGACGCCAACTTCAAGATACGCTCGATGTACATCTGAAACAACATCGGGGCGAGTGATATTTAAAATCTCGTTGCAACCCTCGTGATTCTGAAAATCCTCGAGAGAGGGGTCCGCAGCCTGAAGCATCGTCCCCATCGCTCCATCGGCAATAACTGGACCTAGAGAAAGAGCGGTTCGTAACTTCCCTGGGTGTTTGCGCGTCATCTCGCTCGAAACAACGTGGTGGGTCGTCATGGGGCAAAGGTTACCGTACTGAAAAGGAGATGGAGATTTAGAGCGCTAGACCAAGGATGGTATCCAAGGCACGAGATAACTCTCCTGCTTCTCCCCCAATGCCTATATCCGACGACTCTCCATCTTCAGTTTGAACTATCCAGCTCTGAATAAGTTTGAGGGCCTTAGGTGTATCAAGATTCTCGGCTAGTGCTCGAATTATTCCGTTAATTACCGGCGCTGTTGGCGCGACATCAACACGAGATAAAGCTCTCCTTAGTCGAACAATCCACTCCGAGGCCTCATCAAGAATCTGCTGACTCCACATTCTGTCTTGCGCAAAATGAGATGTGAAAAGCGCCCAACGAATTGCTGCTGGCTCTACTCCCTGATTAATCAATGACGATACAAAGACCAGATTTCCAAGTGATTTACTCATCTTCTCACCATCAAGGCCGATCATTCCGGCATGAACATAATGTGATGCAAACTCTTTATTGGTCAACAACGCACACTGCGAGGCAGACATTTCGTGATGAGGGAAAATCAAATCACTTCCACCACCTTGAATATCGATGGAGTGATTATCGGGTTCCTCGTTTTGAGGAATCTCAGCGAGGTAAGTTAGTGCAATAGCGGAACATTCAATATGCCAGCCTGGTCTACCAGGACCGAATGGAGATTCCCATGACGGTTCACCTGGACGTTGACCTCGCCATAACAGAGCATCTAGAGGATTTCGCTTTCCTTCTCGCTTTGGATCGCCTCCTCGTTGAGAAAAAATCTCTAACATTTCTGCTTTGCTAAGGTGAGAACGAGATCCAAACTTCGAATCTGAATGGATGTCAAAGTAAAGATCGCTTTCGACCGTATATGTATTTCCAGTCTCAACAAGAGCTTGAATTGAATCGATGATTAGCCTCATCGCTTCGACAACTCCAATGTAATGATTCGGTGGAATCACATGGAGATTCACCATGTCTCCACGGAAAAGATTTATCTGTGATGTCGCTAGTTCCTGCCAACTGGTGCCATCCCGCTCCGCTCGCTCGAGAAGAGGGTCATCAATATCCGTAATGTTCTGGACGAAGCTAACAGCTGCTCCAGATAGTCGGAGATAACGATTAATAAGATCAAAGGTTAGGTAAGTTGCGGCATGTCCGAGATGCGTTGCATCATAAGGAGTTATTCCGCAGACATAAATCTTGTAGCTCCTCTTAATTTCCAAAGGTTTGATTGATTGTGAAGCTGTATCAAATAACTTGAGCGCAGGGATTTCATAGGCCTTTGCAAGTGGTGGTAAATCCACATCTGCCCAAGAATTCATTCGGTAAGAGTAATACCTAGACTGGAAAAATCTTGCTTAAAACGGAGGCCAAGGAACGGCGGGCCATTCAGGGTTTGGTTCGGGGAAAGTTGATTCGGAGATAAGCCTATCCAAACGCATTAAGAGGGCTTCGATCTCTATCGCACTCAATAAACGGGATAACTCCTCAATTTCGCCATCTTTGACTTTGATGCTTAATGAAGAAAGCGTCTCTATCTCATCAATGTTTAATGGTTGCCCCGACCATTGCCAAAGCACGGTACGTAATTTATCTTCGTTGTGAAAAGTTACTCCATGGTCACACACATACAAATGACCCGATTCCGCAGGCAAGAGATGACCAATTTTTCGATCTGTATTGTTAACAACTGCATCAAATAGGGCGACTCTTCGCAAGCTTTCATTGACTTCTCTGAAATAGAGAGCAAGGTCAACACTTTCATCAATATCAATCCATAGTTGAAATGCTCCTTCCCCAAAAGGTCCATCTCGCAAAATAGTTAACGGGACAAGATCAAATCCCATCGCATCGCTTATGAGATAAGCCGCTCGCTCTCTAAATGCGAGGGTTCCTGACTGAAAATCCCAAAGCGGGCGTTCACCTGAAATCGGTTTATAGATTGCCCGAATGGTTTGTCCTGAAAGTTCCAACTCCGTGAAGAGCGTCGCATTAGAGGCATCAACTAACCTGCCCTCAACTTTGACTGATCCTTCTGCCAGGATTTGAGCGGGCGTTTTCATCTTCGGTAACCATTTGCCCGAGCACAAATGTGACCAAGCGGGTCAATTGGAAAGGCGCAGAATGGACAGGGTGGTCTTCCGGCCTTGACCAAAGTCTCTGCCCTCACCACAAAGCTTTTGACTTGAGCTAAAGAGAGGTAGGCACGAACAACCTGGATGTTATCTAACGAAGGTGAATCAATCTCAAATAACACTTCTTCATCTACATCTATATTAACTTCTCGAAGATCTACTTGCACTCTCTCAGTGAATTCATCAAAGAAAATTGCAATTGCACCAATACGAAACTCCCCAATCACGGGAGTTTCTAGACCTTCGCGGTCGTCAATTAAAGCGGGTCTTTCTATATCCGGGTGTGCCAGGCGAATCTCTCGCAACATTTCTTGAAATCGCTCACCAAGAAGTGAGACTTGGCTCTTCTCTGCTGCGACAGATACGAGAACATTGCCGCTACGGAGTTGAATCCAAAAAGATCTTGAACCAGGCTCCCCTAGTGTGCCTGCAGTAAACCGTGAAACATTCTCAAATGTGCGCAGCATTAGAGCAAATCCTTGAGGCTGCCCATATTGTTAATGGTGCTCAAAGTCGTAGCGCCCTTAGAGAAATTAAGGATGGTAAACGAGGCAGGGTTGATTTGAATCTGCTGAAAAGAATCTAGTTTCATTCCGAGGGACTTAGACACAATTAACTTGATTGTGTCTGAATGTGAAAGAACCAAATTGATCTTCGAACCTCTCGCATTTGCAATTCTTTCAATCCCCAAGAAAGCTCGTCGTTGAGCAGCTTTGAATGATTCACCATTGGGAAAAGTCACTTGTGAGGGTGTGTTCTGAACGGATTTCCATAGTTTCTCGCGACGAAGCGATGACAGTTTTCGACCGCTCCAATCGCCAAAGTCAATTTCGGTAAGACTATCGTCGACGCGGAAACTCTCTAATGACGATGAATACTTTGAGCGTAACCAAGGATCAATCGTCAATTGACAACGTTCAATAGGGCTGATGTGCAACCTATCAATCTTGCCCTTACCAATTCTCTCAACCAGCTGGTTCGCCTGAACAAAACCTTTCTTAGAGAGTGAAACCCCCGGTAACTGCCCCGTTAATAAACCCGAGTCATTCGCTGCAGAATGCGCATGACGAAGGAGAATGATTACCGACATAAGCACTCCCCTTTCTGCGACAACACGAAAGGTTACACATGAAATGGAGTGTAAGTCGGCCAAACCCTTGCTAAGGTCGCGCTCATGGAGATGCGCAGAGCTGGAGCAAGTGGTCTGATGCTCTCGAATATTGGTCTTGGAACTATGACATGGGGACGCGATACCGATACCCATGAGGCTGTAGATCAGGCCCGGGCCTACATCGAGGTCGGTGGAAACTTCCTTGATACCTCGCCAATCTACGGTGATGGAGATAGTGAGCGCGTAATTGGCGGAATGATTGGAACTCTCTTCGCTCGCGACTCGATGATTATCGCCAGTAAAGCTGGTACAAAGATTGCTGATGGAAACTTAGTCGTCAGTAACTCTCGACAAAGTTTGATAAATGATCTAGATAAAACTCTTGCAAGATTAGGAACCGACTATCTTGATATTTGGCAACTATCGCAATGGGATCCAAATAATCCCTTAGATGACACTCTCTCCGCTCTTGACTATGCCTTTAGTACAGGAAGAGCGCGCTATGTTGGCATATCAAATTTCTCAGGCTGGCAGTCATCGCGTGCCGCCACCTTGCAGCAGGCACATTCGATGAAAGCCCCGATTGCTACGAGTGCCAATGAGTATTCGCTTCTCAACCGAAGTGCCGAATCCGAAATCATTCCCGCTTCAGATGATATTGGTTTCGGCTTCTTAGCCTGGGCGCCTCTCGGTCGAGGTGTGCTTACTGGTAAATATAGAAAGGGCGTGCCAAGTGATTCCAGGGCCGCAGCTCCTCATTTCGTAAAGCATGTCGAACCATATTTAACGCCAGCAGCATCACGAATTGTCGAAGCTGTAGCTGTTGCTGCGGAAGGTCTGGGATTTGCGCCTCTTGAGGTCGCACTTGCCTGGGTTCGTGATAATCCGTTTGTTACTTCTGCGATTGTTGGTGCACGCACCGGCGCTCAACTTCGAGGTATTCTAAAAAGCGAAGAAATCGTACTTCCACACACAATCAGAGAAGTTTTAAACGAAGTCTCAGCACTTTCTTAAAAAGGCATCAAGGGCTCGAACACCGAAATGCAAGCTCTCAATCGGGACTCGCTCATCAACACCGTGAAAAAGAGCCATAAAATCTAAATCGGCAGGTAAGCGCAGTGGGCTAAATCCATAACCGACAATACCCAGTTCGGACAACGCTTTATTATCAGTTCCACCGCTCATGAGATAAGGAACTGGGATACCTTCTGGATCTTCCTCGATTATTGCTGCACACATTGCATCAACAAGAGGTCCAGTGAAATTAACCTCAAGGGCGATATCTCTGGTGAGCGTTTCAATTTGAATATCTGGCCCGACGATAGAACGAATTGTTGAATTAAGCTCCTCCTCATAACCTGGGAGAAAGCGCCCATCAATAACAGCCGATGCGCTACCAGGTATCACATTTGCCTTATATCCTGCTTCAAGAATTGTAGGGTTGGCAGTATTTGAGAGTGTGGCACCAATCATTCGAGCAGTTGGCCCAATCTCATCGAGCAAAGGTCGTAAATCATTCTCATCGTAGGGCCGACCCGTGGCTTCAGCAATCCTTCGAAAAAGTACCTTTACTGTTTCGGTATAGCGCTGTGGCCAAGTGAAAGATCCAACTTTTGAAACTGCATCTGATAAACGAGTAATCGCATTATCGTTATTGACCATAGAGCCGTGCCCGGCAAGTCCATTTGCAGTCAACTTCATCCAGTGAATACCTTTTTGTGCCGCTTCGATGAAATAAAGTCTCTTACCGTTCTTGAGAGTGACCGAAAACCCACCGACTTCTGAAATCGCTTCGGAATATCCCGCAAAAACTTCAGGGTGCTCACGAGTCATAAATCGGGAACCAAAATTGCTACCAGCTTCCTCATCTGCAAAGAAGGCCAGCAAAATATTCCTTGGTGGCTGATAACCAGTGCGACTCCAATTTCGAACTATTGCAAGAATCATTGCATCCACATTCTTCATATCAACAGCTCCGCGACCCCAAATAGCTCCGTCGCGTATCTCTCCAGAGAATGGATCGACTTGCCAGTCCTGCGCATTTGCTGGGACAACATCAAGATGACCATGTAAAACCAAGCCAGGTCGATCTACATCGCTGCCTGGAATTCTTGCAATAACGCTGCAACGATTTGGAGCGGATTCAAATATCTCCGCACTGATTCCAACTTCAGATAACGAGGCAACTACATACTCGGCTACCGCTCTTTCATCGCCCTTACCCTCTCCGTAATTCACCGAAGGAATGCGGATGAGATCTTGGCAGATTGCAACAGCCTCTTCTTCTATGGAAGAAAAATTCTCATTAGCGCCGGGCTTACTCACCATGGAGTCATTCTCTCCTACATGGGCGAAAAGTGACCCTTATTCGCAGGTTTTGCTTCGCGGGAGAACCGTTGCTATCTTTACCTCGTAATTCAGCTAGTGGGTAACTTCGCTAGTGCACTCGTCCGGGTGGCGGAATTGGCAGACGCGCTAGCTTGAGGTGCTAGTTCTCGCAAGGGATTAGGGGTTCAAGTCCCCTTTCGGACACGCAGATTGAAAACTCCAGCTCAGATTTGGCTGATAAAGATGAAGAGCGAGCAAGATAGACATAAAGTTCATCCAGTGAAGAGCTATCGCGATGCCTTGCAATTAATGAGACTCGTTCCCGATTTTCCAAAAGAAGGCATTCTCTTTCAAGATATCACTCCTATCCTCTCTGATGGGCAAGCGTTCTCAGCACTCATTCAGGAGATTGTTTCCAGGAGTCACAGTGTTGATTATGTAGCGGGCGTTGAGGCACGCGGATTCATTTTTGCCGCAGCTGTTGCACACGAGTTAGGAATTGGATTTATTCCGATTAGAAAGAAAGGCAAACTTCCCCACGATTCAATCTCTCGAAGCTACGGACTTGAATATGGCCAAGCAGAGCTAGAAATCCACCGTGACGCAATCCCAGCTGGATCTAAAGTTCTTTTGATCGATGACATTCTGGCAACCGGCGGAACCATTGGCGCTGCTATCGCCCTAGTGAATGAATTAGAAGCGACCGTTACAGATGTTGCATTCATCAGCGAAATTTCCGAACTCAACGGTCATCTTGCAATCCGAGAAAAGTATCCACTCATCAAGATTCACATTCTCAGCAATTCATGATGAGAACGGTACGCGAACCACATATCCAGAGTCTTCGGGCGCTGGCTGCTCTTTTGGTTCTGATTTACCATGCTGGTCTTATTCCTGGTGGTTATATTGGCGTTGACATCTTCTATGTAATTTCGGGCTATTTGATTACCAATCTTCTTCTTCGTGAAATCCAAGCACGAGATAATCTCGCATTTTCAAGTTTCTACGCACGAAGATTTAAACGCCTTTTACCTGCCTCGCTTGTAGTCGTTCTTGCAACAGGAATCACAGGTTGGGCTCTCTTGCCCACAACTTATAGAGCTGATTTTGGTCGAGATCTCATAGCCGCCTCCACTTATATTTCTAACTTTCTCTTCGCTCTTTGGAATGCCGACTATCAAAATCTCGGATCAACGCCTTCTCCATTCATTCACTTCTGGTCCTTAGCAGTTGAAGAACAGTTCTATCTTTTCTGGCCAATTCTTATCCTGATTCTCTTTCGAATAAAAGGGCGCAAAGGAGTTTTCTTCGGAGTTCTCGCGGTAGCGGGCCTTTCCTTTCTCTTCTCCCTTTATCTAACAGAACGTTCACCTGTCTGGTCTTTCTACATTCTTCCAACTAGAGCATGGGAAATGGCTGTTGGAGCACTCATACTCTTTGCATCAGAACGGATGAGAACACGAATTTTCTCAAGGCCACAATGGGGTCTCTTAGCAATCTTGCTCCTGGTGCTATCTTCATTTTTCTACAATGAAAATACCGCGTTCCCAGGAACCGCAGCCATCATTCCCGTTCTAGCAACTGCACTACTCATTCTAAGCATAGAAAAATGGCCCCCATTTTTGGATAAATTATCTCGACGGAGAACTGTGCAATGGCTGGGAGAAATCTCTTATCCGCTATACCTCTGGCACTGGCCTGTCCTGGTCATACCCGAACTGTACTTATCTAGGAAGTTAAGTATGTTCGAGGTTCTATTGGCAGCTTTATTGATTCTTTTACTCTCCGATCTTACGCATCGATTCATTGAAGAACCCTTGCGCTACAAAGATTTCAAAATTAAACGAATCTATCTCGCTTCATTTATTGCAACTCTAGCTTCCGTAATTCTAGGCCTGGCAATCATCTCCTCATATAACAGTTCTATAACCTCAACTTCAGGCTTCACATTCGATGTTGAAGAGGTCAGAGAGAAACCAAAAAACAATATCGATGGTTGCCATGTCCATGTTGGGGTTACGGTTGCACCGAAATGCGAGTATGGGGACACTGATAGCGAGAAGACAATCGTTCTGTACGGTGACTCACATGCGGCTCAATGGTTGCCTGCCCTAGATATCGTTGGACGAAAGAAAGGAATCAAAATAGTTTCCCTCACTAAATCAGCTTGTCCTTCTGCGGAAGTAATTAAAGAACTTTCATCCCAGTACCGAATTGCTGATTGCCAGGCATTTAGAGACTCCTCTGTTGAGCGCATCTCTAAATTGAACCCAACCGCGGTGATCATGACAGGAATGCAGCCCTTTACGGCACCTAATTCAAAAGTCGATTCTCGAGATTGGTGGCTAGCAGGAGAAGCGAAAGCGTTCTCTCGCATCAAAGGGTTTACGGAGTACCCGATTTACTTAACGGATACTCCACTTCCTAGTGTTGATATACCGACATGCCTGGCCGAGATGGATAGAGAAAAATGTGACACATCGCGTCCAATCTCACCTGAAGTTGCACCTGGCCTTATAGCCATAAATCCAACGCCTTGGTTATGTGAGGGCTCCTGCTCTGCTGTAATTGATGGAATAGTTGTGTATCGTGATAAATCTCATCTCACTGTCGCTATGAGTGAGTACTTGGCCCCAAGGCTTGAAAAGGAACTACAACGAATCGGAGTTCTGCCTTGATTATCAATGCTCCTGAGATGGCAAGATACCGTCATGATTGGATGTACTAATGGCTGAGCTTATTTACTACTGCGGCACCATGGATAGTGGTAAGTCAACGCTCGCACTCCAGACCGCCCATAACCATCAGAGCAGAGGTCGCGGAGGTTTGATCTTTACGAGTCATGACCGTGCGGGTACTGGGGTTATCTCATCTCGTTTAGGTCTACAAAGTCCCGCGATAGAAGTCTCTCCTGGTTTTGATATCCATAAATTTGTTCTCGATAAGCTATCGATGGGTGAACGAATTGATTACATCATCTGCGATGAAGCGCAATTCTATGAACCACAACAGATTGATTCGCTCGCTAAGATAGTTGATGGTCTCGGAATTGATGTCTATGCATTTGGTATCTTGGCAGATTTTCGAACCAAGTTATTCCCTGGATCTGCCAGACTTGTCGAGTTAGCAGATCGAGTCAACACTCTCCAAGTTGAAGCGCTTTGTTGGTGTGGCTCAAGAGCAACTCACAACGCTCGTACCATCAACGGAGTAATGGTTACCGAAGGTGAACAGGTTGTAGTTGGGGATGTAGGAAAGAGTGAAGAAGTTGCCTACGAAGTTCTATGTCGCAGACACCATATGCGAAATGTCACTGCTCGAGAGTCCAGAGCAGGGCATATATCTACCGATCCACTTCCTTTTGGAGAATAGTTAACCATCTGATGATTAGTTCTTTAGGCATTCATATTGAATGAGCCAGGAAAGCAACTAACGGTGCCAAGAAAAGCGCGGGTAGAAGATTCGCAATGGCAATCTTCTTAATATCGAGAAGGCGCAACGCGATTCCAATCAGCAGTAATCCACCAACAATCGACATCGCATCAATCTGATAGGGATCTAAAACATTTCCCGCGAACCATCCGATTACCGTCCAAGCTCCTTGATAGATAGCTACTGGAATAATCGATGCCGCAACTCCCCAACCAAGGGTCGAGGCAAAGGCCATGGCAGCAAATAAGTCGAGGGAAGATTTGAGAATAAGTTGATCGATTCCTCGCGACGCGCCATCACTTACACTTCCAAGAATCGCTAAAGGACCAATAACAAAGAGCAGAGATGAGCTAACAAAACCTTCAATAAATGGCGATTCTTTAGAGGCGCGAAACTTTTCTCGCAGATACTCCCCCACATGATCAAGTTTGGTTTCTAAATCAAGTGCGCTACCAATCAATCCCCCAATAATCATGGTGAGAAGAATTACGAGCAAGGGCAATCCTTCTGCAAACTTTTCACGAAAACCTGGAGCCCATAAGGGCGAGAGTGCGGAAACGGCGCCAAGGGCCGTCACGAGACCTAAGACATCTGTTATCAAGCGTTGTGATGGCGCCTGCAATCGTGCGCCTAAGGAGACTCCAACACTCGCACCAATGAGGATAGCGAGAACATTGAGTACCGTTCCTGAGCCGATAAAAGATAGGTTCTCAATATTTGGCAAATTCAACATTGAAGTCGCTGAGTGCATACCCTCACTATAGAGTGAAGGAAGCTAGACTTTGCTAAATGAGGCTCACCAATCTTGTTGCTTTCTTTGCTCCTCACAAAACAATTCCGCATACTCGCTGGAGAGCAGCGCACAGATGGGATCTCTCCCCCAAACGAGTGTTAATTCTTTTCTTTGGTTTAGCTATCTTTGGTCTAGGTGATTCTCTCTTAATACAGAGCAATATCGGAAATGCACCTTGGACTGTATTTGCGCAAGGGCTGTCAGAGAGAACTGGCCTGCTAATCGGATGGTCTACTGCGATTACCTCTATTTTTGTACTATTGATTTGGATTCCGTTAAGAGAACGCCCTGGTTTTGGAACACTTTCTAATATCGTTTTAATAGCGCTCTTTATTGAAATCGGAATCCACATATTTCCGGCTCAAGAAAATTATCTTTCTGGCGTGATATTTGCACTTGTGGGAATAGCCTTGGTTGGCGCGGGATCGGCTCTCTACATCACCTGCGGATTGGGTCCAGGCCCTCGCGACGGGGCGATGACAGGTCTTCATAGGGTTACCGGAATTAGGGTGAGTCGCGTTCGCTTAGCTATTGAGGTTACTGTTCTATCGGCTGGCTGGGCTCTGGGCGGAACTGTGGGCCTAGGTACCCTTCTCTTCGCCCTCCTGATTGGCAATTCGGTCGCAATTTCGCTCGGACTTTTGGCGCGTCAGACCAGTAAGTAGCGGCTCGAAAACTTTAATATAAGGCCTTCCTTCGGTCTGTGAGCCGTCACTTCACACGGGGTCGCAAACACCCCCGTTAACAAAATCAGGAAGGTACCTCATGCTCGATTCGTATTTCAAAATATCGGAGCGTGGATCATCTGTAAGCCAGGAAATTCGTGGCGGTCTCGTCACATTTTTCACTATGGCTTACATCGTGGTTCTAAACCCGCTCATCATCGGTTACACCAAGGATGCTAATGGTAACTACATTGGCGGATCACAAGAGCCACAGATTGCAATGATTGCAGCTGCAACCGCTCTAGTCGCAGGTGTATTGACAATCCTCATGGGAGTCGTTGGTCGCTACCCATTAGCACTCGCGACCGGACTTGGACTCAATACATTTGTTGCAGTTGTAATCGCCCAACAAATGTCATGGGAAGCAGCGATGGGCCTTGTTGTACTCGAGGGCATCATCATCACTATTCTCGTGCTCACTGGATTTAGAACCGCAGTATTCAAGGCGGTTCCAGGTCAGCTAAAAATTGCTATCTCTGTAGGTATCGGTCTCTTTATCGCCCTTATTGGTCTAGTGGACGCAGGATTCGTTCGCAAGACTCCTGGCACTGGCCCAGTACCTGTAACTCTCGGCTTTGATGGTGAACTGGTGGGTTGGCCTATCGTAATTTTCGCAATTGGTCTCTTCATCATGATTGCCCTAATGGTTCGCAAGAGCAAGGGTGCACTCCTTATCGGTATCGGTGTTGCAACGGTTCTCGCCGTACTTGCCGAAAGAGCCTTCAAAATTGGACCAAATTACATCCCAGGTGGAAATCCTGATGGATCAAACTTTGTGAATCCAAAGGGCTGGGGACTAAATGTTCCTAATCTGCCGGCAGATGGATGGGTGGCAACTCCAGACTTTGGTCTTATTGGTCAGTTTGATCTCTTCGGTGGATTTGGTGAGATCAGCATTGTTGCTGCAGTGCTTCTCGTCTTCACTCTCTTGCTCTCAGACTTCTTCGACACTGTTGGAACTGTCACAGCAATCGGTCATGAAGCGGGGCTAGTCGATAAGGATGGAAACATCCCATACAACGATCAGATTCTCCTCGTCGACTCGTTAGCAGCGGTTGCAGGTGGTGCGGCTAGCATTTCCTCTAACACCAGCTATATCGAATCAGCTGCTGGCGTTGGTGAAGGTGCGCGCACAGGTTTGGCTTCAATCGTCACGGGAGCTTGCTTCCTTCTAACCACTCTACTAGCACCTGTTGTAGCGATGATTCCTTACGAGGCAGCTACTCCTGCCTTAATCATTGTAGGTTTCTTGATGATGACTCAAATCAGCGGAATTGATTGGTCTGATTATGGAATTGCAATCCCTGCATTCCTTACAATCATCTTGATGCCATTCACCTACAACATCTCCGTTGGTATCGGCGCCGGATTTATTACGCATGTAGTAATTCGTGCAATTCAAGGTCGCCGCAAAGAGATTCACCCACTCCTTATTGGTGTGAGTGCGCTCTTTGTTATTTACTTCATGCAATCACCCATTGAAATGTGGATTGGCTAAGTAAAAAAGCAGTAAGAAAGGCCCCTAGTCAACCTAGGGGCCTTTTGCTTTTAGGTTAGTTTCCAATTAACGGGTTCATATCCGAGATGAACCAGCATCGCATTTGCCTTTGTGAAGGGTTTGGACCCGAAGAATCCGCGGTATGACGAGAGCGGACTCGGGTGAACGGATTCGATTCTATGAGCGAATCCGCCTCCCAGAGATATAGCTGAATTACCCCAGAGAATTGCCACGACATCTCTCTGGGCAAGTTCGAAAAGTATCGAGGAGATTAGATTCTCCCAACCGACAGATTTATGCTTATCTCGTTGACCAATCTCAGTTGTCAGAGCGGTATTTAAAAGAAGTACTCCTTCACTCAGCCAAGGGTACAAAGTGGTCGTTGTTGGCTTCTGGAATCCGAGATCCGCGCAGTATTCTGTAAAGATGTTTCTAAGTGAGGCAGGGACAAAATCGGGTAATCCTGAGGAGAAGGCCAGGCCATCTGCCACGCCTTCTCCTGGATAAGGGTCTTGCCCAAGGATTACTACTTTGACATCAGTTAATGGGAGCGCGAAGGAACGAAAGATGAGTTCTCGTGCTGGCGCAATCCTTGCTTGACTAGTCGAAATCAGAATTGAATTAATCTCGCTCAAGTGTGGCTTGAATATGGAATGCCACGACGTATCAATTTCAGAAAGTGAAAACATTTCCTATCGTTGTGAGCGGGCGAAGAAACGACCGGCCTCGTGAGTAACTGAGATAGGAATACCGAAGACAGCAGAGATATGTTCAGTAGTAATGACCTCGGCTACTGGTCCGGAAACCGCGATAGTGGCATCTTTCAGCAGAAGGGCGTGCGTAGTACCTTCAGGAATTTCCTCGATGTGGTGAGTTACCACAATCATTGCGGGTGAAGCTGGGTCTGCAGCGAAAGCCGAAAAACGAGAAAGCAGATCTTCGCGACCTCCCAGATCGAGTCCTGATGCAGGTTCATCGAGTAATAAAAGTTCAGGGTCTGCCATGAGTGCGCGAGCTATCTGAACCCTTTTTCGTTCACCTTCACTGAGAGATCCATAAGTCCGATCTGCAAACTCGCGAACTCCAAAAGTGGTGAGAAGGGCAACTGCTCTTGATTCATCCCAAAGGTCATAGGCTTCATTCCATCTGCCAAGAATTGCGTAAGCAGCGGTAAGAACTACATCTCGCACGAGTTCATCTGCTGGAATATCCTCAGAGATTAGTGCGCCACAGATTCCTATTCGAGTTCGAAGCTCTGAAAGATCGCACTTTCCCATCTCTTTATCTAAAACATGAACGCTACCGCGAGTAGGAAAGATACGGGTCGCAAGAATTTGCAACATCGTTGATTTGCCGGCGCCATTAGGTCCAAGAATCACCCATCGCTCATTCGGTCTAATGGCGAAGTTGATCGGACCAAGAATCGCCCTGCTTTCGCGTTCCACCACAACGCTGTGGAGCTCAAGTACATAATCTCCAGCCATAGGGAGCAAGATATAACTAACCAGTCCTAATCGAAGGCAAGTAGGGCCAATAGATGCTGTGATTCGTACTAATCTAGCGTCATGACCGAACCAGGCCGTACTAGCCAACTTCCCGCAAGCCAATTTACGGGGCTGATCCTTCTCTCAGGTGTAGACACCCCTGGAATCACGCAAGCTCTCTTCGCTGCATTAGCTCCCTTTTCAATTACTATCATTGATATTGAACAGGTTGTAGCCCGCGATCGAGTAATTCTCACTGTTCTGATATCACTCAATCCTGATCACCGTGAGGCCATTGAGGCAGATCTGAACGCCTGCGCTATTGAACTCGGAGTTGATATCGCAACATCTTTCCAAGTACAAGAGATTTCTTCTATCGCGGCTAAGACCGGGTTGATGCATGTCGTTGCACTCGGTAACCCCTTAGCACCTTCAGCAATAGCATCCATCGCAGCAGAAATAGCTGAGCATGGTGGAAATATCGAACGAATTCACCGTACTGCTAGCTATCCCATCACCGCTATTGAATTTGTGATTTCAGAAGTGGATCAAAAATGTATCCGAGAAGGCCTTGTCGCAATTGCAGATAGCGAGGGAGTAGATATCGCAGTCTCCCCTGGTGGCCTGATGAGATGGGCAAAGAAGCTCGTCGTTATGGATGTGGATTCAACCCTGATTCAGCAAGAAGTTATCGATTTGCTTGGATCTCATGCAGGCGTTGAAAGAGAAATTCGAGAAATTACTGAAAGAGCAATGAGAGGTGAGATTGATTTCGAAGCGAGCCTACGCGCACGCGTGGCTCTCTTAGCAGGTTTAGATGAATCAGTTCTAAGCGAAGTTCGAAATCAAATTGTGCTCACACCAGGAGCTCGCACCCTTGTCTCAACTCTACACAAACTAGGGCATAGCGTTGCTGTGGTTTCTGGTGGATTCACCGCTGTCATTGAACCATTGATTAAAGAGCTCAACATTTCTCATTATCGCGCTAATTCCTTAGAGATTATCGACGGTAAATTGTCAGGAAAGTTAACTGGCAAGATCATTGATCGCGCTGCTAAAGCAGAAGCTCTTCGTGATTTTGCTAAAGCCGAAGGTGTAGAGCTAGAGCAGACAATTGCTATCGGAGATGGTGCGAACGATCTAGACATGATTGCCGCTGCCGGACTCGGAATTGCATTTAATGCAAAACCTGCAGTTAAAGCTGCCGCGGATAGCACAGTGAGTGCTCCGTACTTGGATTCAGTGCTTTATCTCTTAGGAATTACTAGAGAAGAAGTTGAAGAGGCGAGCACTAAAGACGGCAAGCGTGAATAACGCTTACAAGAATCCCTCGCGCACCTAGCGCCCAGAGTTCATCCATCAGGCGATTTGTTTCACTGCGTAGAACCATGGCTCGGACCGCAACCCAATCCTCTTTCTGCAATGGTGAGATAGTGGGTGATTCAAGGCCTGGTGTAATTGCACAGGCTTTATCTACAGAACTCTTAGGGATGTCATAATCAAGAAGAACATATTGTCTCGCTGTTACAACTCCCTGGAGGCGACGGATCAAAATATCCAAACCAGAAGGAAGTGCCTTTCCAACACCCTTAATCAGCACCGCCTCACTATTAAGGATTTCATCGCCAAATATCTCTAAACCAGCCTGGCGTAATGTGTTTCCAGTACTAACAACATCGGCTATAGCATCTGCTACTCCTAGTCGCACGCTACTTTCAACAGCGCCATCAAGACGAACTACTTTGGCTTCTATCTTCTTATCTTTGAGGTACTGCTCAACCAAACCGGGATAAGCAGTGGCAATACGCTTTCCGGCGATTGAAGATAATGAGAGCTTTGATCCCGATGGTCCAGCGAATCTAAATGTTGAAGCTCCAAAGTCGAGAGCGAGAACTTCCTCCGCCTTTGCTCCAGAATCAATCAAGAGGTCTCTACCTGTTATTCCGGCTTCTAACTCCCCTGAACCTACATAGATTGCAATATCACGAGGCCTCAGATAGTAGAACTCCACCCCGTTCTCAGGATCAAGCAGGATGAGATCTCTAGAGTCGCTGCGTTGGCGATAGCCTGCCTCTTTCAAGATTGCTATAGACGATTCGGCAAGAGAGCCTTTATTCGGAACTGCAATTCTTAACATGTGTCGCACCTATTCGCTAGAAAACTTCCGTTAATTGCAAAGAATCAATCTATAAATACTTGTAGACATCTGCTGGAGCGATACCTCGTGCGAGCATTAATGTTTGAAGATGATAGATAAGTTGGCTAATTTCTTCGGCTAGCTCTTCGTTACTTTGGTATTCGGCCGCTATCCATACTTCCCCAGCCTCTTCGATAATTTTCTTACCGATTGAATGAACGCCTGCATCGACCGCCGCAACCGTGCCTGAGCCTTCCGGCCTATCAATAAGTCGCTGCGAGAGCTCTAACCAGAGTTCATCAAAGGATTTCATATGCCAATTCTACTTCACCACCAACTAGGTACGGGACGCAATTATGCGATCGAGGCGCGCAGCTCTCTAATCATGGCGGATGGATCCGATGCCCTAAAAACCGCGCTTCCTGCAACAAACGTATCTGCGCCGGCATCGGCTGCCCGCTCAATTGTTTCTAGAGAGATTCCTCCATCGACTTGGAGCCAGATAGGACGTTCTCCTATCAATTTGCGGGTCTCCTTAATCTTTGGCAACATCTCTTCGATAAATGCCTGTCCTCCGAAACCAGGTTCAACCGTCATAATCAAGACCATATCAACTTCGACGAAATAATCTGCATAATCATGAACTGAAGTTGCTGGTTTAAGGGCAAGTGATGCTCTTGCGCCAGCAGCTCGAATACCACGAGCTGTCCGACGAATATCGCTAACAGCCTCGACATGAAATGTCACGCTCGCTGAGCCTGCTTGCGCATAAGAAATCGCAATCTCATCGACATCTGCAACCATTAAATGCGAATCTATCGGCACAGGTGAACCCTGAATAATTGATTTTGCGGTTTCAAAGTTGAAAGTGAAATTCGGAACAAAGATATTGTCCATAACATCAAGGTGGATGTAATCACTCTCGGCCGCAATGCGAGAAATTTCAGAGGATAAATTATCCCGATCCGCATTTAGAATGCTGGGAGTTATTCTGATCTCACGAGACATATCGCAAACCTACATCCTCCTTCGAAACAGGGCCAGGTACATCGAGTCCGTGTTGTGAAGGTGTCCCCAAAGCGAGAGCGCTCCCCCACGATTAGAACCTTCCAGTCCCTCTGGAAGATACGCCGAGATATCCATGAGCTCTAGATCGTCATGCTTCTTTAGTATCGCTTGCACTTGTGCAGTGGTTTCAGCATAGTGCGGTGAACAAGTTGCGAATCCAAAAACGCCACCAGGTTCAAGGACCCCTAGAGCGGCCTCAACAATTTCGCTCTGTAATTGAAGCAAAGGGGCCAGATCCTTAAGTGTCCGCCTCCATCTAACTTCCGGTCTCCGGCGAAGTGCTCCCAATCCCGTACAAGGGACGTCTGCCAAGATCGCATCGTAAGTTTGATTCGAGTCAGAGATAGAACGAGCATCACCCACTATCACAGGAAACTTTCCAATTACTTTCTTTACGAGTGCAGCTCTGGGTTCAGATATTTCATTAGCTACAAAATCTCGTGCACTCACATCGCAGATATGAGAGAGGAGTGCTGCTTTACCTCCTGGTCCTGCACAAAGGTCTAGCGTGATTCGAGCCGACATCGTTGCATCTGAAAAGATCTGAGCTACGAGTTGTGAGCCTTCATCCTGCACACCTGCTCTTCGATGGCGAATAACATCTAGCGATGCTGGCGGTTCATTAAGGAGCGCTCCATATCGCGAGTATCTCGTTGGCTCTCCACCTAATGAGATTAACTCCTCTTGTGAACTAGCGCCTGGCCATGAAACGAGTGTGGGTTTTGCGGGAGTGTTATTGGAAATGAGTTCCTCTCGCACCAGATTCTCATCCTTTAGCAGATCAAAATATGCTGAAATAATCCATTCTGGATGAGAATATTGAATCGACATACGCTTGATAACATCGTTCTCAGATCTAAGAGGTTCGAGCCAGTAACCCAACTCTTTGGAGGTGGCTTTTCGCATAAGAGCGTTTATAAAACTACCCTTTGACTCCCCTAATTTCTTTCTTGCGACATCTACGGTTGCTGACACAGCAGCATGCGGTGGGGTTCTCATGGAGAAGACCTGATGGGCACCCATTCGGGCGAGATCTACAATCTCTGCATCGACCTCATTCCATGGTCGATCGCTAATCTGAGCAAAAATATAGTCATAGAGCCCCTGCATGCGGATGGTTCCATAAACAAGTTCAGTAGTGAATCCTCGATCCCTTTCGTCGAAAGAAGAATCTGCGAGTGCTTGCGGAAGAAGCAAGTTTGAATAACCGCCTCGACGGTTTACTTCAGAGATGATGTCAAAAGCCAATAGCCGCGGAGCATCCGGACGGGGTTTGGTGAATTGTTTCGGCGGGAAATTACTCACAACTCTCGCCATCGATTAAGCGAGCACCATTGAGCCATGCTGATGCTGAGAGGGATGATTTTCCTGATGGAGTGAGGGTTCCGATACTGATAGCCCGCGTGGCGGTGCCAATCAATAATTCCCCGTCAACCTTGCGAAGCTCCCCCGGTGGCAAGACAGTAGCTGAGATCGAATCGATAGTTATCTTCATAACTGAACCACGGAAGGTAATCCAAGCGCCCGGATTAGATGTAAATGCGCGAATCTTTGCAGAAACAATCTCGGCACTCTGGCTGAAATCAACTCGTCCCTCTTCTCTGGTCAGCTTGAATGCACGAGTTGCCTCATTCTCATTCTGAGGAGTTGGTTTTCTACCTTCCTCGATCAAGTCCAGAGATTCCATCAGAGCTTCTGGTGCAAGTGCACTTAGCTCGTCAAGAAGTTCGTCGGAAGTAATATCAGCATCTAATGCAAATCGACTCATTACATAGTAAGGGCCAGTATCCATCCCTCTTTCCAACTTAAAAACTGTAATTCCAGAGAAACTATCTTGTGCTTCGATTGCACGTTGCACTGGAGCGGCCCCTCTCCAACGAGGAAGAATCGAAAAATGGATATTAAGGAAACCATAACGAGGGATGGTGAGGACATTCTCTGGAATTAAGAGTCCGTAACCTATAGTCACTAAACAATCTATATCGCTGATTAGTGGAGCTAATTCTTGCGCTCTCTCGGGACGAAATAACTCTATATTGTTTGCAATCGCCCATTGAGATACTTTCGTCGCTTCAAGAATTCGACCTCTACCGGCGGGTCGATCAGGCTGAGAAAATATTCGAACCAAATCGTGCTTACTTGAAGAAATTGCCTCTAGCGTTGGGATTGCAACACTTGGCGAAGCAGCAACGGCAATACGCATTAGCGCCCGAGACCAAAAGGGTTATGGGGAGAAACTTTAATTGCAGGCTCTCTGCCTTGAGCCATCGACATACCGAACCATTCTGATTCACGAATCTCTTTCATTGCACGCTTGCGATCCTCATCAGAAAGTCGATCGATAAAAAGAATTCCGTCCAAATGATCATTCTCGTGTTGTAGAGCACGAGCAAGAAGTTCCGTTCCCTCAACAACAATTGGTTCACCGTGCATATTGAAGCCTTTAGCAACAGCTCTCATAGAACGCGGTGTTGGATAGACAAGATCAGGAAAGCTCAGGCAACCCTCATCTCCCTCTTGTAACTCCTCACTTAAATCAAGTGAGGGGTTGACTAAGTGGCCCAGCGCTCCATCGACATCCCAAACAAAGACGCGGAGTGCGACACCAATTTGAGGTGCTGCCAATCCTGCACCAGGAGCTGCCAGCATCGTCTCCGTTAAGTCCTTAATCAAAGTTCGAAGTTCTTTATCAAAATCAACGACGCTAAGAGTCGGAGTAGTCAGAACAGGGTCCCCAAAATGGCGAATCTCTTGAAGTGACATAGCTTCATTCTACCTAACGAGAAAGTGAATACGGGTCGATTCGCAGCGAAGGCAATACCTTCTTTGTCAGGCTTCTTCTCCGCATAAATTCATGAATCAATAGGTTCACCGATTGCGCATCTGCAAGCGTGGAGAGGAGAACCAACGACGAGCTTTCACCTTTTACAATCGGTCCTAGAATCCGCATTTCACGAGGAAGGCGACCTTCATCTTGAGCTTTTAAAAGCGCGTTCTTGAAACGAGTGACTTCATCTTTCAACATGGTTAACTCGACTGAATGTGAGAATGGGGGTAGATCTAAATCAGCCCTTTCAGCGAGCTCTCTCTCTAGGACTGGCATTGGATTCCAAATACGTAGCGCTGTAACTATGGGGTTCCCTGAATCTTGAATGAGAAGAATATTTCCACCCCGACAAGAAAGAGCACTGTGTCCAAAGTAGAGCTCTCGCATTCTCTCTTGAGCCCTCATATCTGGTTGATTATTAATTCGATTACCCTCAAGGAAGACCACTGCCGAGTAACCGCTTTGAGCCACAGGGGCCATTGAAGCTGTGCTGATTACAGCACCACTGGCTATCTGATCCGTTAATGGATTATCTGCAGTAGAGTTTTTGATAACCACTCCAGGTAGGAGCTTTCCTATTTCGTGCGCGTGACGTTCTATACCACGGCCTACTAAAGAGTAAGTGTGGTTTTCACACCATGTACATTTCCATTGTTGATTTACAACCCCGCAGTGATTGCAGCTTATTGAAGATTTCTCACTCTTTATCTCAAAGTTTCCACCACATTTACATTTGGACAGGGTCTTGCATCGCGAGCATCTAATTGCATGAGCCCATCCTTTTGCCGGAGCAACAAAGAGCACCGGACCGTCGGCTAGTGATTTCTTCACAATGCTAAGCGCTTGTGAAGGCAGAAGCTCACCAAAGGCTTGCTCGAAATCATTGACCTTCAATCGACTATTGCTTTTACGGTAATTAACCTCTTTCATCTCAATCAATCGACAAATCTCAAGCGAAGGCGAATACCCAACGAAAGTGAGAGATACCTTCTCGATCCCTGAGCGCGCAATCGCTATCTCTCTGGCATTCCAACCTGGAGTTCGTCTTTCGTAGTAGTGCTCAGAACCCTCATCGTAGATAACGATATTTGCCAGACCCTTCAGGGGAGCGAAAACTGAACTTCGAGTTCCGATTACTAACTGAGCTAAGCCCTGAACTATGTCGAGATATGAAGAGTAGTGATCACTACGGTTTTGAGATGAGTCATATCGCGTGTACTTCACTCCTAAAGCATCGAGTTCGCGCGAAACGGCTTGAACTTCACGAACATCCGGAAAGAGAGCCAAAGTAGGACCATCAGAGAGAAGCTCAACGAGCTTTGCTGCAATGAGAACTTGTCGGTTTCGATGAGGAGGTAACTGAAGGTAGCTATTCTTATTCCGAGCCGAACGAGTCGGTACGGGTCTATCTACAAAGGAATTTCGAGATTTTTCTGAGGTTGCCACTCTTTGGGGAACTATCGAACGAATCAAATCAAAAGGGTGGCAGAGATATTTTTCCGATAAAACTCTTATCAAAGAGATTTGCTCATAATTGAGAAGCGGAATTGGGCTCTGACTTTTTATAACTGTCTTGAGATTAGCCTGCCCCATCAACGGCCCTCGGTGAGTAACTACGGCGCTGAGCTCTCTTCCATTAAACGGAACGACTACGAATGAGCCAATGGTTACTATCGAATCTAAGTCTCCAGGAATCAGATATGAATATTCCTGATCAAGATGATAAACACCAGTATCGACCCACACTTGTGCAAGTGAATCGTGGCCGCTAGGTGGTTCACTAACTTTGGCTATGAGCTCAGCCTTGAGGCGAAGCCCACTACGCGCCATAGAAAATACCTGTGCGGACTAAGAGAGAGCAGCTTTTAAGGCTGCCACGCGATCAGTTCGTTCCCATGTGAAATCCGGAAGTTCTCGACCAAAGTGACCGTAAGAAGCGGTCTGAGAATATATTGGACGCAATAGATCGAGATCTCTAATGATTGCAGCAGGGCGAAGATCGAAGACATCAGTGACTGCAGATTGAATCTTCTGAATCGCTACTGTCTCGGTGCCAAATGTTTCAACGAAAACACCTACTGGTTGTGCTTTACCAATGGCGTAGGCAACCTGCACTTCGCACCGTCGCGCTAATCCAGCCGCGACAACATTCTTGGCGACCCAACGCATTGCATAGGCAGCCGAACGGTCGACTTTAGATGGATCTTTTCCAGAGAAAGCACCTCCGCCGTGTCTGGCCATACCCCCATAGGTGTCGACAATAATCTTGCGTCCAGTCAAACCCGCATCCCCCATCGGACCGCCGACTACAAATCGACCTGTCGGATTGATCAGTGTGCGCATATTTGTGCGAGGTAAATCGATCTCGCTCAGTATTGGGTTAATTACTGAAGCGATGATTTCTGAAGTCAATTGGCCAGCTACATCTATCTCTTCAGCATGCTGACTTGAGATTACTACGGTATCTATAGCCACCGCACGATCACCGTCATATTCGATGGTCACTTGAGTCTTACCGTCTGGACGAAGATAGGCGAGCTCACCACTCTTTCGAACTTTAGAGAGCTGTGCTGAGAGTTTATGAGCCAGATAGATTGGAAGTGGCATTAATTCTGCTGTGTCATCGCAGGCGTAACCGAACATAAGTCCCTGGTCGCCAGCTCCTTGTAAATCCAATGGATCTGCAGCAGCCGCAACTCTGTGCTCGAAGGCATCGTTAACTCCTTGAGCAATATCGGGTGATTGTTGTCCGATAGAGATGGAGACTCCACAACTATTTCCGTCAAAACCTTTGACTGACGAGTCATAACCGATACCGATAACTGTATCGCGAACGATTCCCATCACATCGGCGTAACCAGACGTAGTCACTTCTCCTGCTACGTGAACTTGACCAGTTGTAATCAAAGTTTCTACAGCTACGCGAGATGTCTTATCTTGTGCAAGTAAAGAGTCAAGAATTGCATCGGAGATTTGGTCAGCGATCTTATCAGGATGACCTTCAGTGACAGATTCAGAGGTGAAGAGGCGTTTTGACATGGCGCTATGGTAACTGACGAGCGCTCTTAAGAGCGTTATTGATGAGCAGGTTTGCCAGCATTTTCTTCGTGGTCTTGGGCACTTCTTCTACATCGAGTGCGTTAATTAACCAACCACGAGTCTCATCACTGCCAAATATCTCGCCATTTGAAACATCATTGAGATAGATTAAATCAGCACCTTTGCGAATCATCTTTTGACGAGCTTGATCGTGTGCTTCATCTAAATCTTTAGAGACCTCGGTTTCGGCCGCGAAAGCTACAATGATTTGCTTATCTTTACGCTTACTTAAAGTCAGAAGCAAATCCGGATTCTCAACCAATTCGAGTGAAGTGAGATTGCTCTTCTTGATCTTCTCGCTAGCTTTATTTGAAACTTTTGCATCCGCAACTGCTGCTGACATAAAGAGGAAATCAGAGTCTGGGAAAGAATTTTCCAACGCAAAAAGCATTTCATCGGTGCTCTCAACACGAACCACATTGATTTTCGAGTTAAGTTCCTCATTAACATTTGCTGCGATAAGAGTGACTTGAGCTCCCCTATGCAGCGCAGCTTCGGCGATAGCTACACCCTGTTTTCCGGAAGAATGGTTCCCGATGTAGCGGACGGGATCAATCGCTTCGCGCGTTCCACCCGCTGTGACCAGAACTCTCTTCCCCCTTAAGTCATCGCCTGCTAGCGTTGAATTTTGGAAGGCCTCCAGTATCGAAGATGTCTCAGGGAATCGGCCTTTGCCTGTATCCCCACTTGTTAGTGCGCCAACTTCCGGCTCCATTACCTGCATGCCGCGTGATTTCAAGATTTTTACATTCTCAATTGTGGCAGGGTTGCTCCACATCGCGGGATGCATCGCTGGAACAATAAGTATCGGCGAAGTAGAGGCAAGAATGACATTGGTTAGTAAGTCATCGGCACGACCGTGGGCAATACGCGCAATAAGATCGGCAGTCGCTGGAGCAATAATGATTGCCTCGGCGAGCTTTGCTAAAGAAACATGACGGACCTGGTCTACAGATTCAAAAACCGAGGCAGTAACTTCGCGGCCCGAGAGAGCTTCCCATGTTGCTTTTCCAACAAAATTTAATGAACTTGGGGTTGGAACTACCGTGACGCTAAAACCATTATCTTGCAGACGACGCAAGAGATCACATGATTTGTAAGCCGCTATGCCTCCACCAACTCCGAGAATAATCTCCCGACGTTGGGTATTCATAAGTGAAAAAGGGCAGGAGTTACGCTGTTGGTTCGAGATTTTCGATAGTCAAAAGACCATCATTAATTTCGCGAAGTGCAATTGAGAGTGGCTTCTCGTGAACATGGTGCTCAACAAGAGGACCTACATAATCAAGAAGGCCTTCGTTCTGCTGTGAATAATAAGCATTAATCTGGCGAGCACGCTTTGCCGCATAGAGCACGAGTGCATACTTTGATCCACTCTTATCGAGAAGTTCATCGATTGGTGGATGGGTGATGCCGTCTACATGTCCGCTCATTGGTACTCCCTATAACATTTGTGCTTCAAGATAAAAGCCTTACGAAGAAGCCAATCTTATCAGGGTTCGAAGG
>CAEZTL010000006.1_pt1 | contig 23993 bp, 17 predicted proteins | sample 7264221 | NCBI WGS metagenome assembly CAEZTL01 (sample SAMEA6813803, study PRJEB35770) | uncultured Candidatus Planktophila sp. | biome: Freshwater; feature: Freshwater reservoir; material: water | place: Czech Republic | collected 2017-08-18 | depth 0.5m m
CATCAGGTACAACATATACAGTTCTTGGGCAGGGAACTCTTGCTCGGCAAGGATTTACATTCGCTGGCTGGAACACACTGAGCACGGGGACCGGAACAACATATCAACCGGGTAGCACCTTTGCTATCGCTTCAAGTTTCACATTATTTGCGATCTGGACAGTTCCTTCAGCTGCGCGCCTTATTGGTAACGGTGGAGCGATCATAAATGTGGCAAATACAAATAGCGTTGCTAATGGAAGTCTTTGCTTGTCAGCTGGAATTCGTGGCATCACCTCCGATGGAACTGATATCTATTTTCGACCTAGTACAAATCCTGGCTACATCTGCAGAACCACTCAAAATGGAGTTCTAGTATCGGTGCATCTTGTAACAGGCCTAGCAGCAGTTCAATCAGATTCACTTGCTTTGGTCTTTGGCAATGGCTGTTTATATCTTCGCAAAGATTCATCTACCCTAAATTCGATTTACTGCATTGCCATATCGAACTGGTCTTTGAATTCTATTTCTTTACCTGCCGGCAATCCAATGCCGGCAGGTGGTGGATGGCTCAACGGAAACTTTATTCAGTTTCCTGATGGGCGAATTGGTTCGGTTGGCACCTCAATTGCTGCTGCTTCGTGGAGTGGTGGGGTCGGAACCGGTGCCGGCCAATGTCCGACTTCAATGTTCTGTAAATCACTCCGTCTGTACACACCCACGGGCACGGGTGCCAGTACAGCGTTGACATACTCAGCTGATTTTGTCCTTGCAGACGCCATTACAGGTTGGCCGAGCGATGATCACGGAATTGCCACCGACGGAACATACCTCTATCAAATTAGACACGCTCGGGGCTATAAAGTTTGGGCGCTGCAAACAACAAGTCCATCTTTCCTCGTTTTTAATGGAGATGCAGATGGAGCATCTGCAACTACACCGGCTTGTGGTGCTACCACGGGAGTAACCGCAACGTACTGTCTAATTTCAAACCCAGTAAATGGAGCATCAACAGGTGCGGCCTTAACTAATGCCACATACTTCGGTCGATCCCATGGGCTTGGTAAATATCTAGTTGGTGACTATGACGGAGCCTCGCGGTTCTGGCTATCAGAAGCTGCCACTCCCCCGCCTGGTCCTGGTAATCCAGATATTACTCCACCCGCATTTACCAATAGCGATACTTTTACAGTGACTGAAAATGTTGCGACATCATTTAACGCTGCAACTATCACCGTCAACGACTCTGCCACTTTAGTAATCGCAGCCGGAAACGATGGGTCGCTCTTTAACATCATCAAAGTTGAAACCGCGACCGCCTATCTGCGCTTTAAGGTATCTCCTGATTTCGAGGGGCCAACCGATGTCGGAACCAATAACATTTACAACATCACAATTACGACCACGGATTCACTTGGTAATGCTGCATCTAGAGTATTTTTCATTATCGTTACAAACGTTAATGAAAGTTCGATCACATCGGCACCTGTTGTTACAGGAGATGTATACAAAGGGATTGTCACGACGATTACGGTTACGGTGAATGCCCCAGGATCTGTGCGCTTTCTTTTAAAGGGGAAGAAAATTCCTTCGTGTTTAGCAAGACCAACCAGTGGTAACTACCCAAATTTCACCGCAACTTGCCAGTGGAAGCCGCCAGTGACAGCGCTTCAGACCTTAACCGCAGTATTGACTCCATCAGATAACACCTTTACTAGTAGCACCTCAGCCCCTAGCTCTTTCTGGGTGCTTAAGCGAACAACGAGACGGTAGTTGCCTTTAGTCAAAGGAGTAAATCGGCAAAATAGAGCATATTTGGACTCGGGTAACATACGAGTGTGCGTAAGTCCTCTCTGATTGTTTTTGCGATTGTTGGACTCTCCTTGCTTCAAGGTATTGAAAACCCATCTACAGCAAAAGCTGCGCTTGCTACAAGTGGCCTTGCACTTAATCTAGATGCATCAGTTGCGGGAAGCTTCACCTCGGGGACTTGGCAAGATCAATCTGGAAATAGCCGAAATGCAACTGCAGTGAATTCTCCTACCTATGATGCAACAGATGGCTCTTTCACTTTCAATGGAACCAATCAATACTTTAATCTAGGTAACATTTTAAATTTCACGAGTGCATTCTCAATCGAAGTTACTTTTATGCCGAACTCAATAACCGGCAATCAGATGATAGTGGCGCGACAAAATAGTGGCATCGCTGGGAATTATTTTGTCGGCATGGCGGGAGCAAAAGCGAATCACTATGTAGAGAGTTCGCCTTGGGGTCTATTATCATCATCAAATTTAAATGTTGGTACTAAATACACCTCAACTTTGGTCTATGACTCAGCAAAAGCAATTACACCCTATTTAAATGGTGTGCAAGATGGCACTAAAACTACATTTAGCGGGAACCTATTTACTAATTCTATTAATCTTCAGATTGGTGCTGGCCTGAACTCCAATAGCGCAAGCGATTTCTTCAATGGCAAGATTTACTCGGTGCGCATTTACAACAGAGCTCTTTCTTCAGCTGAGGTAAGCGAGAACTATGTTGAATCAACTCGAATAGTTCTGAGCAACTGGGCTGGAGCCACAGGATGTACCTTTAACGGAAGCCAAAGACATGGAACCAAAATCTATGCGGGTACGACATCAACGATTACTAAAGTCAGACTGCAAATTGAATTCAACTCTCCCGACAGCGTAATTAACGCAACCCAAGTAGACATTCATACAGATGCATCGGGAGCGGTAGGTACCCTCGTGGGATCTTTGCGACCCAGTGTGCTTGACGCAGCATCAACACTATCTGGTGCAACTATCCAAACTCGACGAGTTGCATTTACCGGTGCAGTGAACGTCACGAGTGGCACGACTTATTGGCTCACTTTTAATGGTAACGGCAACACAATCAGCGTGTGCGGCACGGGAAACTTTGGAATTCAGGCTTCTAGTTGGTCAGTACCCAAATCGGGCTCTGATTTCTTTCTGCGATTTGGCGGCGGAGCTTCTTACACAACGTGGCCTAACATCTTTCAATTTGAACTCTCACTCGGTCCAGCAGATACAACCGCGCCGGTGATTACAGGCCCTGGTAGTTTGACAACAGCTACGGTATCGGCATCGACTAATGAGAATACGACCTGGACACATCAGTATTCAGCTAATGAAGGCGTTACTTGGTCAATAACAGGCGTCGATTCGGCAACATTTACAATCAGCACAGGTGGACTGCTTTCGTTAAGTGCAAAGAACTTTGAGGTTAGAAGCGATGCAAACCTTGACGGTATCTTTACCGTAACAGTAAGGGCCACAGATTCATCAGGAAATATCGGTACGCAGGCGTTGAATGTGACGATTGTTGATGTCTCAGAATTTCCAATCATATCAATCAATGCCGGAGCATCCACTCACGCAATCTCTGTTGCTGAGAACCAAACGACAGTCATTACCTACACCGGAACCGATCCCGATACTGGAACAACCCTAGGGTGGTATTTTGCCAACAACGCTTTCGATCAGAGTAAGTTCAATTTAGATGCAAACACAGGGGTTCTCACTTTCAAAGTTGCACCCGATTTTGAAGGACCTACAGATACAAATACAGACAATGTTTATCGCGTGAATATCGGCCTATTTGATGGGGCTAATCTCACAACTCAATTGCTTTCGGTCACAATCACAAACATTAACGAGGATTCATCTATGGCAACTCCGACTATCGCCGCGACTGCGATTAAAGGAATCACAGTAAACGTCTCGGTCGTTGCGGATACACCGGGCAGAGTTCAGTTCTTTTTTAACGGTAAGCGAATACCCAATTGTAAAGCTGTCTCAACCTCAGGTGCCGCTCCTACCGCAACAGCGGTATGCGCTTGGAAACCTGCAATCCATGGTGTAGGCAACATAACTGCCAGAGTAACTCCCACAAATGTTGGTCTCTCGGCTTCGGTATCGCCACCGCTACGAGTAGTTATCAGTAAACGCACAACTCTTCGGTAATCCACGATTCATAATCCAACTAAAGTCACGCCAGAAGATATAATTTGATACACAAATAAAACTGGGAGTCCCGTTGGCTAGAATTCGTTTTAATTCGCTACCCGTTGCTCTCATTATTATTGCCGCACTGGCAGTTATTTCGCTGGAGATCTTCCGTGGTGGAGCCGGTACTGATTTCAGTGAATTTGAAAGTGGTGCTGCTTACGATTCAAATTCAGATATTACGCTCAACGCCGATCGTCCAGCATCGCTCTTCTTGCCACTTGATTATTCATCAGAGAAGGCAGTACCGCTTCTCATAAATCTTCATGGTTATTCAGGCGAATCTATTGGACATAGTTCTTACACATTTTTACAAGCGATGGCTAAAGAGCGTGGGCTGGCTTATGTCGCACCCGATGGCACAATCGATTCATTGCAAAATCAATTCTGGAACGCCTCAATAGCTTGCTGTAATTTCAATGATGTCGCGGTCGATGATGTTGCCTACATTAAGAGTTTGATTAATGAGGCATCGCAGAAAGTTTCTATCGATCCGATGCGAATCTATCTTTTTGGACATTCCAATGGACACTTCATGAGCTACAAATTTGCTTGTTCAACTGAAGGTATCGTTGCTGCGATAGCTGGGTTGGCAGGTGCTACCGATGAACCGTGTGATGGGGCACCTACGAATATTCTGCATATCCATGGCACCGCGGATCAGACGATTCTCTATGGCGGTGGCGAACTTTTTGCAAAGAGATACCCATCAGTTGATGAGACTCTCGCGCAATGGACTGAAATCAATTCATGTTCATCTTCGAAGGAGAGCGATTTCGAGCTAATGCAATCCACTGTTGGCGAAGAGACAACCAATCGAACTTACTCATGTTCAAAGGCAGATTTGGAACTGTGGCGAATCAACGGTGGGGTCCATACGCCTACTCTCGATAAAGAGTTTGCCAATAAGGTACTTGATTGGCTACTGGCTCGAAAGCTTTGAATCGTATAGGATTTCTCCTATTACGAACGATGTTAGATGAGGAATCTCGATGAAGAATGTAAAGCGCCAGCTCCCGAACCCGCGTGAACTCGCTCCGTTGCTCCGTTTTACTCTTCCCAAACTTCCAACACGAAAGAATCGTTTAGCTAAGGCGCTCACAATTTGGGATCTGCGCACGATTGCCAAGCGACGTACTCCAACTGGTCCTTTTGATTACACCGATGGCAGCGCTGAATCAGAGGTAACACTTGATCGCGCTCGTCGCTCATATCTCGATATTGAATTCCGTCCCAATATTCTTCACAATGTTGCAAACGCAGATACCTCATGCGAAATCCTGGGCGAAAAATTTGCAATGCCATTTGGAATAGCGCCAACAGGTTTTACGCGAATGATGCACACTGAAGGCGAAATTGCCGGAGCGCGTGCAGCTGAAAAGTTTGGCATTCCATTCTCACTTTCAACTCTTGGCACTAGCACCATCGAAGATGTAGTTGCTGCGGCTCCTAATGGTGTCAACTGGTTCCAGTTGTATATGTGGAAAGACCGCGAAGGCAGCATGGCGTTGGTTAAGCGAGCACAAGATGCTGGCGTAAAGCACCTTATGTTGACTGTCGATGTCCCTGCTGCTGGTGCACGACTGCGTGATACACGCAATGGATTAACTGTTCCTCCGCGCCTTACAATTAAAACTCTGCTTGATGCGGCCCCCCGTCCAGAATGGTGGATGAACTTCTTAACGACTCCTGCAATTACTTTTGCATCGATGTCTAACTGGGAAGGCACCGTCGGAGAACTACTTGATTACATGTTCGATCCGACCATGACTTTTGAGGACCTCAAGTGGGTTCGCGAGCAATGGGATGGCAAATTATCTATTAAGGGTATTCAGACTGTAGAAGATGCCAAGCTTGCCGCTAAATACGGCGCTGATGCCATCATTCTTTCAAACCACGGTGGTCGCCAACTTGATCGCGCACCTGTACCTCTGCACTTACTTGCAGATGTTAAGAAAGAATTAAAGAACGATATGGAAATCCATATCGATACCGGAATCATGCATGGTGCAGATGTACTGGCTGCCCTGGCACTCGGCGCGGACTTTGCCTATATTGGTCGCGCCTATCTCTATGGCCTCATGGCTGGTGGCCAAGAGGGTGTAGAACGCGCACTTGAGATCATGCAGAAAGAGATGATTCGAACCATGAAGCTTCTCGGCGTTAACTCTCTCAAAGAGTTAGAGCCAAAACATGTCAAGATACTTCAAACTCATGCTGGCCTCGGCCGCCTTTCGGATGGAAAGTAAATGCGTATAGCTCGTATTGGAAATGTTGGCGAAGAGAAGCCTGTCGTTGTTAAGGGCGATCATTATGTGGTTGTTGATTCACTTGTCTCTGATTGGACACGTGAGACTCTTGAAGCTGGTGCATTTGAAAAAGTAGCTACCGCTGACTTATCAGGTTTGCCTACAATCGCTAAAGGATCAGCGCGTATCGGTGCTCCAATCCATCGTCCAACTAAAGTTATCTGTATTGGCTTGAATTACTTGGGTCATATCAAAGAGACTAATGCTGATACGCCTGCCGAGCCGGTTGCTTTTATGAAAGCCCCAGATAGCGTTGTGGGACCGAACGATGACATCATTATTCCGCCAAATAGCAACGCAACTGACTACGAAGTCGAGCTAGCAATTGTTATTGGTAAGCGTGCACTTTATTTGGATTCTCCAGATCAGGCGCCAGCACATATCTTGGGTTACACAATTGCTCAAGATGTCTCAGAGCGTCACTGGCAGCTAGAACGATCTGGACAATGGATGAAAGGTAAGTCTTTCCCAACATTTAATCCGATAGGTCCTGAAATCGTCACTGGCGATGAAATCAACCCAAGTAACTTACGACTCTGGTGCAGCGTCAATGGTGTGATGAAGCAGGATTCGAATACAGATGACCTGCTCTTTGGAATCAATCACATCGTCTGGTACTTGAGCCAATTTATGGAGCTTTTTCCTGGAGACATTATCAATACTGGTACTCCATTCGGAGTTGGCCTTGGCTTCAAGCCACCTGTTTATCTTAAAGTGGGCGATGAGATAAAGACTGGTATTGAAGGTATTGGTGAAATCTCCAATACCTGCGTTGCAACTACTCGTTAATCAAAGGTAGCTAATCAAAACTGGTTAATCGACGTGGAATACCTCAGGAATTGAGGCCCACCATTCGCCCTCTGCGCGAGATTCGATTGGACGCTGTAGTGGCTCACAGATGCTCCACCACTCTTGAGTTTTAGGGTCTGCTGCCATCTTTGCCATATCTGCCGCGTAGTCGGTTCCTGTGTACTCATAATACGAAAAGAGCACTTCACCGAAACGGTAAATAGAGTAGTTCTGGATATTGACCTCTTTGATCTTTGCAAGGATCTCTGGCCATACAGCAGCATGCAGTCGCTCATACTCCTCACGATTAGCAGCTGGCATTCCAATAACTGATGCGTATCGTTGCATTTCTTCCCCCTTGGAGTTTTTGGTTAGAGATTGTAAACAGATTTAGCGGTCTTTGATTTGAGCCAAGCTTTCTGATCTGAACTCAATTTATCAATAACTTCGAGTTGAGCCTTCCAGACTTCAACATAGGTGTTGCCAAGAACAATTACTGGCCAATCCCCACCCATCATGATTCTCTCAACTCCAAAAGTTTCCACCATCAAATCTACATACGGCTGCCAATCTGCGACAGTCCAGTTTTCTAGATTAGAAGCTGTATTGAGCCCTGAAAGCTTTGTATAAACATTTGGGAAGGCGGCAATTTCTTTCATTGAAGAAGCCCACGGTTCTAGCTCCTTGGCAGCAATCGGTGGCTTTGCAAAGTGATCGACAATAATCTTTAGATTAGGAAACTTCTTAGCCAGCGTTACAACATTCTTGGTTTGTTCTGGCTTAACTGAGACATAATCCAAAGTCAGGCCAGCCGCTTCGATATAGCTGATTGTCTCAAGCACCTCTGGGCGAATAATCCAGGCATCATCGTTTTCATACTTTGGATTTGAATAATCATGGCTGAGATTGCGAAAACCTTTAACCAGTGGATTCTTGGCGAAAATATCAATCGCGGCCCGTGCTTCTTTAGGGCGATCAAAAGGCACCCATGCCACAACTGCGCGCACGAAATCCGAATGCGCTGCTACATCTAACATATAAAAAGTATCCTCATATGAATCTGCAGCCTGTACCAGAATCGAACTTGTTACCCCTGACGCTGGAATTTCAGGCGCCAATCTTTCAGGAGTGAAGTCATCAAATAGGGGGCCGTAGGAAGGTTCAATCCAGCTGTATTCACGCTCGCTCATCACCCATAGGTGTTGATGTGAATCAATGAGTTCTTCTTTACTCATCTCAATAACTTCCCTTCATTCGTATCTTCTGAATTAATGTGGTGAGATTTAGAGAATGCCATAAGAGTTCCACACTTCGCGAACACTCTTGCCTGCCAAAAGATCTTTTAGAACAGTCTTCTCTGCAATTGCTCGCGCATTTGCTAACTCGCTGACTTCATTGAGTAACGCTTTAGGAACAACAACGACTCCATCTGAATCAGCGATGATTCCATCGCCATTCGAGATTGTCACTCCGCCGCAAACAACTTCTTGACGTGATGATGTGAGCGCCATACGACCCTTGTAGTCATATGGCCGTGAAGCTTTACCAAATGCCGGAAAACCAATTGAGATTATTTGTTCGGTATCGCGCAGCGGGCCATCCGTGACTACGCCATGAGCGCCCCTTCCTTTAGCTGCCGCCGAAAAGAGTTCACCCCAAAATGCAGAGAGCGCCTGGCCACCTGTTGCGATAACTGCGACTTCCCCTGGTGCAAGCGTGTCTAGATAATCAATCGCTGCACCATATGGATCTTTTTGATCGTAATCAGATTGAGCAACAAATTGAGAAGTTGCTGCGATTCCGACGATTCTGATGCCGGGCTGTAGTGGTCTTACCGAAATATCCATCGCTTGATTGCGTACACCTAAGGTATCCAAGGAGTCAGAAACCATCGCACTTCTTACACGTTTATCTAATTCCCACATCATTTTCACTTCCCTAAATTACTGAGCACTTGCAAGGTCGGTCCATACCTGGCTGGAAATTGGCTTATCGAACTCGGCGATATTTGAAAGAACTTCAGCTTCGCTGCGACATCCGACTAGTACTGCCTTTACCGCTGGGTGCTGGAAAGGAAATTGCATCGCGGCTCCCGTTAATGAGACTCCGTGGCTATCTAGAACTTCACGGAAACGCACTGCGCGATTTATGAGTTCATCTGATGCCGGCATATAGTCGAAGGTTGCACCCTTAACTGGATTGGCCAAAATGCCTGAGTTAAAGACTCCGGCAACCACAATATCTACACCGCGCTCAAGGGCCGCGGGCAGAAGATCAAGGGCTGCTTGTTGATCAAGTAGCGAATAGCGCCCAGCAATCAGCACCATATCAATATCTGTCTCTTTCACAAATCGTGTTGGAATCTCACATTGATTCATGCCGATGCCGATTGCTTTGATGATTCCTTCTGCACGCATCTTCTCAAGTTCAGGAAAAGCCTCGCGGATTGCGATATCTGCATAATCATCGGGATCGTGAATGTAGAGAATATCAACGCTATCTATCCCTAGTTTTTCCAGAGATTCTTCTAGAGATCTGCGAACTGCAGAAGCTGAAAAATCCATCTTCCTCTCGACGGTGTTATCGGCATCTAAAAAGAAATCGTCAAAATCAGTCGTTGATGGATTGAGTAGGCGACCAATCTTTGTAGAAATCACCATTTTTGATCTATCAAGCCCTGCAATGGCCGCACCGATTCGGCGTTCTGATGTGCCCTTACCGTAATGTGGAGCGGTGTCTAAGTAAGTGATTCCATGGTTAATGGCAGTTCGTAAAGTATCGGTGCATGCTTGGTCGGTGACAGATTTATAGAGGCCACCGAAAGCTGCAGTACCAAGGGCCATTCTCGAAACTTCCAAACCTGTGCGAAGTTTGATGCGGTCGTCATGTTTCATAAGAAATCCCCTATGCGCTCGTTGTGGTTGAGAATTTACTTACCGCTGCACGGCCTGCCTCAAGGCGAGCCACTGGAACTCGAAATGGTGAACAAGAGACATAATCCAAGCCGACATTATGGAAGAAATCAATACTGCGTGGGTCTCCACCATGTTCTCCGCAGATGCCGAGTTTCATTTCTGGCGCGACTCCCCTGATTTCATCACATGCAATCTTTACCAAGAGCCCTACGCCATCTTGATCAAGTGATTCAAAAGGACTAAATGGAAGTAGCTCAAGGTCTAAGTAGCGTGGCAAGAATGAAGACTCCACATCATCGCGACTAAATGCCCAGGTTAATTGCGTTAAATCATTGGTTCCGAATGAGAAGAAATCTGAGTAATCCGAAAGCTTTGCCGCAGTAATAGCTGCTCGCGGAGTCTCAATCATGCTTCCAATACTGATGTGCATCTCTTTCCCTGCGTTCTTAAGAACTCTAGCTACTTCATCTTCGAGTGATGAGCGGAAATAGAGCAGCTCGCGTTGAGATGCAACAAGCGGAATCATGATTTCTGGTTGTGGGTCATAACCTTGATCGCGTACATGAAGTGCTGCACGAGTCAGAGCGCGAACTTGCATCGAGAATAAATCAGGAATCAATACACCTAAGCGAACACCGCGTAGACCCATCATTGGGTTTGATTCATGTAGCCGATTTACAGCGCGATTAAGAGCAAGTTTTCTCTCATCTACTACCTCACCGCGCTCTTGCAGCAGAGCAATCTCCACTGCAAGGCTTGCTTGGTCAGTTAAGAATTCGTGAAGTGGCGGATCAAGTAATCGCACTGTTACAGGTAGGCCAGTCATCGCACGGAGAATTCCTACGAAGTCACTAAATTGTAGTTTTTCCATCTCGGCCAAAACTTCAGTGCGTTCTTCATCTGTTGTGGCAAGAACCAAAGTTTCAACTAGTACTCGCCGATCGCCTAAGAACATGTGCTCTGTACGAGTTAATCCAATTCCTTGCGCACCCATACGGCGGGCAATCTCAGCATCTTCTGGAGTATCTGCATTCGCTCGAACCGACATGCGTCGGACTTGATCTGCATGGGTAATGATTCTGTGAATACTACGAATCAGTGCAGATGATGTGGCGGCTCCGGGGTCGACGATTCCTTGTACATACTCAGTAACAACACTTGGAACAACGGCGACCTCTCCTAGGAAAACAGCGCCAGTTGTTCCGTCGATTGAGATGACATCTCCCTCAACAACCTTTGTATCACCGCATAGAAAGTATTTTTCATCGACATTAACTTCGATGCTCTCTGTGCCGCAGACCGCAGGTCGTCCCATTCCGCGAGCAACTACAGCAGCATGCGATGTTTTTCCACCTCTAGCTGTGAGAATTCCTTGCGCAGCGACCATTCCAACTAAATCGTCAGGGTTGGTCTCGCGGCGAACCAGAATCACTTTCTTGCCAGCAAGTGCTTGATCAGCAGCATCACGCGGATCAAAGACAACTGCGCCGACGGCAGCTCCGGGAGATGCGGCAATTCCGCGGGTGAGTTCTCTCGGCGCAGAAGCTTTATCAAATTGCGGGAACATTAGTTGCACTAATTGCTCTCCATCAACACGAGTAAGCGCTTGATCCATAGTGATTGCACCCTCATCGACAAGTTGGGTAGCGATTCTAAATGCAGCCTCTGCGGTGCGCTTTCCTACGCGAGTTTGCAGAATCCAAAGCTTGCCTTTTTCTACCGTAAATTCAATGTCGCACATATCGCGATAGTGATTTTCGAGCAGCGCCATGATTTTTTGTAGCTCTGCATAGGCTTCAGGATTAATCTCACCTAAATGCGTAAGTGGATATGCATTACGGATTCCTGCGACAACATCTTCACCTTGTGCGCGTGGTAAATAATCACCATAGGCACCTTGTGCTCCACTACCAGGGTCACGCGTGAAGCAGACGCCTGTTCCTGAGGTATCTCCAATATTTCCAAAAACCATCGCTTGCACATTGACTGCTGTTCCGAGATCAGCGCTGATTCTTTCGCGTCTACGGTAAAGCTGCGCTCTATCTGAGTTCCAGGAATGAAAGACAGCTTCAATTGCTTGCAACATTTGACTGCGTGCTTCAAATGGAAACGGTGCGCCGGTGTGCTTCTCAACAATTGCTACGAATGCATCGCCAACTTTTTCTAGGTCCGCCCCACCAAGATCCGCCATACTCTTTCCGCCTGCAGCTTCAATAATTGGTGCCGCAGTTTTGGTAAATACGTCACCTGGTATCTCGCAGACAGTCTTGCCAAACATTTCGATGAAGCGGCGGTATGAATCCCAGGCAAAACGATCATCACCTGTCTGCTTGGCTAAAGTACTTGCTACTGATTTTGACATTCCAACATTAAGAACAGTCTCCATCATGCCCGGCATTGAGAACTTTGCGCCAGAACGAACGGATACGAGCAATGGATTCGTCGGATCACCGAAAGATTTACCGATTTTCTTCTCTAGTGCAACGACTGCAGCATCGATATCTGCAAGAAGCGCGGTGCCTAAGCCACCTGTGCGCAGATATTCTTGGCAAACTTCGGTGGTGATGGTAAATCCATCTGGGACAGGGATCCCAAGAGATGCCATCTCAGCGAGATTGGCTCCTTTGCCTCCCAAGAGGTCGGACATAGTCCGATTGCCTTCACTAAATGCATAGACTTTCTGGTCCATCACTGTCCTTGTCCCCAAGGCGCTCAGCCCTATTGTCGAAATCCTAGAGGTAGAATACTATTTCGTATAGTATTTTGAATGCGGAGGCCTCGAATGAAAATTACCGCTGTTGAGGTGATTCTCGAAGACCGTCCTGGCATGCTACCCCCATTTGTCTGGCGCAAGAATCTGCCAGGCTCAGATGGACCTTCTACCGGCGCGTGGCTTGCGATTGAGACCGATGCTGGCATAACTGGTTTTGCCTCTGCCCCGCGAGGAGTAATTTTCAAAGATTATGTTGACCGTAGATTCCGCGCTGAACTCATAGGCCAAGATCCGTTGCAGCGCGAGTACCTATGGGAGCGCGCATGGGAACTAGATCGTATTGAAAGATTCGCTCCGAATATGGCGCACGTCGTCGATGTGGCACTTTGGGATATCGGCGCGAAGCAAGCAGGGTTGCCGGTCTATAAGTTACTCGGTGGTTTCCGTGAATCTCTGCCGGCCTATGCCTCAACAGTTACATATTCAACTATCGAAGAGTTTTTAGACATTGCTGATCAAGCACTTGCTCTGGGATATCCCGCAATAAAATTGCACGCATTTGGTGATGCTAAAAAAGATGCGCTCCTCGGTCAACGCCTTCGCGCTCATGTCGGTGACGATATTGATTTAATGTATGACGGCTCTGCCGGTTTTGATTTGATGGATGCGGTCTACCTTGGTCACGCACTCGATGATGCGGGATTTGCTTGGTATGAAGAGCCAATGCGTGAATTCAGCATTACTGCCTATAAGTGGCTAGGTGAGCGCGTCAAGATCCCTCTGCTACTTGGTGAAGTAACTGATGGGGCTCATATGAGTGCAGGAGATTTTGCGGCGACCGGTGTGGCTTCAGCTCTGCGGACAAGCACATTTCTACGCGGAGGTTTTACAGGTGCAATGCGCATAGCTCATTTAGCAGATGCATACCACCTGCGCGCAGAGGTTCATGGCTTTGGCCTTGAGAGTGCGCATCTGTGTATGGCGATTAAAAATACAACATATTATGAGTCACTCATCTGGGGCAATCCGATAAAAAGAGAAGCTTTGGTTGATGCAAATGGTCTCGTACACGGTCCGCAAGGTCCAGGCGTGGGATATGAATCGATTTGGGCACAATCCGGTGTTCCAGCTGGACTAGAGAGATATGTGAATTAATGGCAACAATCACCGGTTTTGAAACATTTGATATTCGTTTCCCAACATCAAAGATGCTCGATGGCTCTGATGCCATGAACCAAGATCCTGACTATTCAGCTGGTTACCTTCGCCTTAACTGCGATGATAAATCTTTACACGGAGATTCCTTAGTCTTCACAATTGGTCGCGGTAACGATGTTCAGATTGCCGCAATTGAGATGTTGGCACCTAAAGTTGTTGGCTTAACAGTGGATCAAGCATTTAAAGAGATCGGACGCATCACGCGCGAACTCAGCGCTGATTCTCAAATTAGATGGCTAGGCCCTGACTACGGCGTATTTCACATGGCCGCTGGCGCTGTGCTTAATGCGCTCTGGGATCTCTTCGCAAAAGCTAAGGGCGTTCCGCTTTGGAAATTACTCTCTGATATGTCCCCCGAAGAAATCGTGGCAGCAATTGATTTCCGCTACATCTCCGATGCGCTTACTCCAGCTGAAGCGCTAGAGATTTTAAAGAAGGCAGAATCAGCTAAGGCTAGTAATGAAAAGATTCTTCGTGAGAAAGGCCTTCCTGCATATACGACATCTCCGGGCTGGCTCGGATACACAGATGAAAAAATGCTCGCTCTTACGCAAGAAGCGCTTAATGATGGATTCGGACTTATCAAATACAAATGTGGTCAATCAGTTGCAGATGATCGTCGTCGCCTTACCAAAGTGCGCGAACTCGTGGGCCCAACTTTCCCAATCGCAATTGATGCCAATCAGGTCTGGGATGTAGATGTTGCAATTTCGTGGATTAACGAACTGAAAGAGTTTGATTTGCATTGGGTAGAAGAGCCAACAAGTCCTAACGATGTATTGGGTCATGCTCGAATTGCTGCAGCTGTTGCGCCGACCAAGATTGCAACTGGTGAGATGGCAAGCTCTCGAATCATCTTTAAACAATTACTGCAATCTAAGGGTTTCTCTGTAATGCAGATTGATGCGACTCGAGTCGCAGGTGTTAACGAGAACCTTGCCAATATCTTGATGGCAGCAAAGTTTGGCGTTCCAGTCTGTCCTCACGCTGGCGGCGTCGGACTCTGCGAGATGGTTTCACATCTTGCAATGTGGGATGCCGTTGCAGTTACTGGACATCATTCACGACGCGTGGTCGAATTCGTCGATCACTTACACCAACATTTTCTCGACCCAGTCAAGATTGAGGGCGGATGTTATGTAGCCCCTGTTGTACCTGGAGCGAGCGCGCAAATGCACCAAGCAAGTATCGATGAGTACGTTTTCCCAAGCGGCTCTTACTGGAAGAACGAGGCAAAATAATGAGCTCAGAATTTAAAGGTTTGATTGCAGTAGTAACTGGGGCAGGTTCTGGAATCGGCCTCGCGGTTGCAGAAAACTTCCATAATGCTGGCGTCACAGTCTTTGGGCTAGATATTGCAGAAGGTGCGATGGCTCCCTTCGCTACTTTTATCAAATGTGATATTGGTGATTCAGCGAGTGTGAAGAGCGCAGTTGCCACACTCGCTGGCAAGACAGATCGAATCGATATTCTGGCAAATAACGCTGGTGTTGGGGCGACCGGAACAGTCGAAGATGCCACTGATGAGGATTGGCAACGAGTTCTTAATATCAATGTTGTCGGAACTTCTCGCGTAAGCGCTGCCCTGCTCCCCCTCTTGCGAAAGAGCAAATCACCATCGATTGTAAACACTTGTTCGATTGCAGCGACTGCCGGACTACCGAAGCGCGCAATTTATAGCGCGAGTAAAGGCGCCATCATGTCGCTGACATTGGCCATGGCTGCCGACCATGTAAAAGAAGGTATTCGCGTGAACTGCGTTAATCCAGGCACGGCTGACACCCCTTGGGTGGCTCGGCTGTTGTCTCAAGCGAGTGATCCTGCTGCCGAACGCGCTGCTTTGCAGGCTCGTCAGCCTATGGGGCGTCTCGTCTCTGCTGACGAGGTTGCCAGCGCGATTAGCTACCTAGCGAGTCCCCGACAGGCTTCAACTACTGGCACAATTCTCGCAGTAGATGGTGGAATGCAAGGTTTGCGCCTGCCAAAGTAATTACTCTAAAGTAATTACTTTAATAATGATTAGAGATGGCAGAGTAAAGCATGGCTCCCAAGAAAGCGGCAGAACGCCCAGCCCGTAGAACTCCACGTCGCTCTGTTCTCTCTGATGATGTCTACGAGATGATCAAGACAATGATCTTTGATCACGAAATTTCTCCAGGTTCGCGAGTCAATATCGATGCAATCTCATTACAGCTCGAAGTTTCTCAAACCCCTGTACGTGAAGCACTTGCTCGCCTCGAATCCGATGGCTTGATTGAGAAGGTGCCGCTTAAGGGTTATCGCGCCACTGAGCTACTCACATTTAAAGAGCTCAGCGACCTTTTTCAATTTAGATTGCTGATTGAGCCTTGGGCGGCAGAGCAGGCCGCAAAGCTCATTGATAACACTGGAAAAACTGCGCTCAAGGCTGAGATGCAGAGCGCAAAGACTGCCATTAAATTTGCAGGAGAGAATCAATTCCAAGCTCTATCTGAACACGACTCACGATTTCATACTTTGGTTGCCAGCATTTCAGGAAACCAAACTGTCGCCGATTTCTACGGACGCACACATTGCCATCTGCATCTATTCCGTCTTTATATGGCAAATAAATTGCATCGCCTTGAAAGTGGCTCACGCACCGACTTTGTTAAGGATCTCTTTGAACAGTATTACCAAAGTGGATCAGGACAATTAGCGATAAAAGAGCATGATGCAATCGCAAATGCGATATTAGATCAGAATGCTAAGGCTGCAAAAATCGCAATGCATGCTCATATCGAATCTTCGCTCAAGCGTTTTTCGCCAGCAGCTCAAGCTGCGCAGAAATAATTTCAAAAACCGCTTGTAGCTCCGCCGAAACTCCGCTAAATTATCCTATAGGATTCTAAAGAAGAGGGCCGGTAATGATTTCAAAAATCAAGAGTATTGAGATTCGCGCATGTCGAGGCGGAGATGAACTTAAAGAACTCGACTCAGTTGCTGCGGTAAAACTTCCTGGAGGCTCTCGCCCTGACTTTACGGTCGTAACAATTACAACTGAAGATGGAATCCAAGGCACCTCTTTTGGTTTTGGTGCACAAGATGCCAAAGCTGCTGCTGCAACGATGTCACAAGTGAAGCCATTTTTCATTGGTCGTAGCGCACATGACTCAGCTAAAAATATAAAAGACTTTGAACTCTTTGATCGTCGTTGGAACCACATACCCATTTATTCTTACGCACCATTTGATAACGCATGCTGGGATATCGTCGGCAAGATGGCTCACTTACCTGTCTATAAAATTCTTGGCGCCGCACGCGAGAAGGTTCCGCTATATGTCTCTTCTATGTTCTTGCCTGGACCTGAAGATTATGCAAAGCAAGCGCTAGAAGTAAAAGCAAAAGGCTATAAGGGTTACAAACTTCACCCACCAGGAGGTTTAGATCTCGATATTGCGTGTTATCGCGCTGTGCGTGCTGCAGTTGGTGATGATTTCACTTTGATGGCTGACCCAGTCATCATGGCTTCATACGAGGACGCCCTCAAGGCTGGCCGCGAACTCGAACGCCTGGGATATAAATGGCTGGAAGAACCATTGCTCGATATTGATCTCAATAGCTTAAAGAAGCTACGCGAGAAGCTAGATATTCCAATTGTCGGCACTGAAGTTATTGCTGGCAATCAATACGCAGTCGCTCACTGCATCAAGGAAGGTATCGTCGATATCGTCCGCACAGATGTCTCTTGGCGGGCTGGAATAACAGCTGTCATGAAGACCGCCCACGTTGCCGAAGCTTTTGGGGTCAAGTGCGAGCTTCACACCACTATCTATCACGGTCTAGAGCAGGTGCAATTGCATCCTTCGCTAGCCATTAGTAATTGTGAATATTTCGAGACTCTCTATCCATTCGATGACTTCGAATTTGGCACAAAATCCAAGCTCAATATTGTCGATGGTTATGTGATGGCCCCTACTGGTGAAGGTCTCTGCATCGATTATGACTGGGACTTCATCGAAAATCACACCGTCGCGATTCTTTAACTGCTTTCTTTGAAGAAAATTTATTGAGCAACGATATGCATTAACGGTTGACCTGCTGCATACCTTGCTACTTGTTCCTCAACCAACTTGCGCCCACGCGGTATAAAAGCCTGACTGTCTCCCCCAACATGTGGGGTGATAATTACATTCGGAGCTTTCCATAGCGGATGTCCATCGGGTAAAGGTTCAGGATCTGTGACATCGAGAGCTGCAGTAATACGCCCACTTTCTAACTCTTTAATGAGAGCCTCAGTATCAACAACCGGTCCTCTTGCAACATTGACCAAAGCTGCGCCATCTTTCATTGCGCTCAATCTGGCGGCATTCATCAAGTGACGAGTGCCTGCATTGAGTGGAACGATAAGAATAACTACATCAAAGGTCGGCAATAAAGGATCAAATTTATCCATCGTGAGCGAACCATCGCGACCTGAGTTTGAAAAGGAAGTCACGCGCACATCAAAAGGTGCGAGCATCGAAGTAATCATCTTGCCAATGTTTCCAAAACCAACGATTGCAATATTTGAATCAGTCAGTGATGCTTTTCTTTCATGCACCCATTTACCAGCAACTTGATTGCGGGCAAAGTCGGCAAACCCTCTGCGACTAGCAATTGATAGCGCTACTGCTAGTTCGGCGGTTGATGCATCATGAACACCAGCTGCGTTGCAGAGTGTTACTCCCTTAGGCAAGATAGCCAAAAGATCATCAACGCCTGCATTGGGAGATTGAATAACCTTGAGTGATTTCATCTGACTAATCATCGAGATTGCAGCGGGTCCACCCATGTATTTTGGAACAAAGAACTCAATTGACTCAAGGTCATTGGCATTTGGTGCTACCCCATCAGTGGCAGCATGAGTAATGCCCTGTGGCAGATTGAGATCTGCCCATTGGCTCCACATAATCGTCTTGGCTGGGGAAAGTGGCTCCATATTGAAACCGTATCGGTATTACTGGGCTACCTCAAGCACCAAAAGGGCGAATATTAGGTTGGTATGTATATTGACCCCTAAATCCGTAAACTGAGCAGGTGCGAAACTTGCGAATTAAGTGGCTGGCAGTTGTCACTGTCCTGCTCTCGCACATCATTTTTATCCCTGATGCATCTGCAAATAATTGCTCGGTAACTTATGGCACCGTTTCAGGAACTACTCGCTCTGCTCAAATCACAACTGGTAGTGGATGTGTGTGGGCCGTTCCGGCGGGTGTTACTTCACTGAGTTATTTACTTGTCGGTGGCGGTGGCGGTGGTGGAGGTGCCCGCGCAATTGCGAACGGAACCCTAGGCGGTGGCGGAGGTGGAGCGGGCGGTCGAGTCTTTGCATCTACTCTCTCTGTTGTTGCAGGTGCGCAAATAACAATCACAGTGGGAACCGGTGGTGCTGGTGGTGCTGCGAGCACCGATGGTGGAAACGGATCAAGTACCTCCATTACCTACCTTGGATCGAATACCACAGTTGGAGCTGGCAACGGTGGTAAAGGTTCGAACTCATCTTTTGATCAGGCGAATCTCTCAGGTGATGGCGGAGCAAACAATCTACATACCGGAGGTGCCAGTGATTGGGATGGTGGTGGTGGAGGTGCCGGTGCTGGTGGTGCAGGACCAAACGGAATTGATATTGGTGGACAAGGCGGCACCGGTGGTGCTGGCGGTATCGGAGTTTCGAGTTCGATACTAGGAACTGCGCGATTTTTTGGCGGTGGCGGTGGCGGTGGCGGAACACCATCAGCAAATTCAAATGAAACAGATGGCTTTGGTGGCACAGGTGGAAGTGGTGTCGGCGGTTCGGGTGGTGGTGGCGCAGGTGTCGCACCTACAGCAGGTGCAGCAAATACCGGATCAGGTGGTGGTGCTGGTGGTTGGCGAAATACAAGTACTGACGCGCAACGTGCTGGAGCTGCTGGTGCAAATGGAGTCGTAGTTTTCACTTTCACAAAGGCGACGGCGGCAAGTATTTCAAGTATTGCAATTACATCAAGTGCTGGTGCTGATCGCACTTATTCGCTAGGCACAACTATCAACGTCACTGTGGGCTTTAGTGAAACCGTCACTGTCACAGGGACTCCCCTTATACCGATTGTCGGATTGTCTTCTCGTAATCTCTCATACTCATCTGGGAGTGGCTCTAGCGCCTTAGTATTTGCATATACCGTGCAATCCACAGATTTGAATCTCACTGGCATCTCAATAACCGCGAACTCGCTCACTCTTAATTCTGGAACTTTTACTGATACTGGTGGGCTTGCACCAACAATCACACATTCAGCAATCTCTGCATCTAGCAACCATTTGGTCGATGGAGTAGTACCGACAATCTCAACAAGTGCAGCGATTAGTATCACTGAGAATTCAACAACTGTCGTAACACTTGTTGCTAGCGAGACTGCAACGTGGGAAATTTTGGGCGGCACGGACGTAGCATTTTTTACCCTTGAAACTTCTACGGGCGTCCTTAGTATCAGCTCGCGCGATTTTGAAGATCCACAAGATGGCGGTGGAAACAATGTTTATGAAGTGAGCATTCGGGCAATCGATTTAGGTAGCAATGCCAGCACTAGTAGAACTTTCTCGGTCACAATCACTAATCTTGCAGAAGTCGCAACTATCGGAGCACCAACTCTTGCCGCTACGGCATCCAAAGGAATAAATGTGAACATCACGATTTCCGTTGATGTGGCTGGAAAAGTTAGATTCTTTGTCAATGGTAAACGAATCACTAATTGCCTATCTGTATCAACGACAGGAACTGCGCCATCACTGACTGCAACCTGTGCCTGGAAACCCAGTGCGACAGGTCGCGCTACTCTCCATGCAGTCCTCACCCCAACTAGCAATCAATATCTTGGGGCGACTTCCGCAACTCTAAACACCTTTGTAAATCGTCGCACTAACACTCGCTCTTAGCCAATACCCTCTAAGGTAGCCCCATGAAAGCTATTCAAATATCTGAATTCGGCGGCCCAGAGGTCATGAAGCTCGTTGATATCGATCAACCAAAACCGAGCACTGACGAGGTGCTTCTTGATGTTACCGCTATCGGTATCAACTATGCCGATACCCATCAAGTAGAAAATAGCTATCTCTCTCCGCAAGTGCTCCCGCTTGTTCCGGGTATCGAAGTTGTGGGAACCCACGATGGCAAGCGTTATCTCGCAGCTGTTTCTTCAGGTGGATACGCAGAACAAGCCATCGCACATACTTCATCGATTTTCCCGATTCCAGATTCTGTAACCGATGACCAGGCTCTCTGTATGTTGGTGCAAGGAACAACTGCGTGGCATCTTTTAAAAACAATGGCGCACCTGCAAAAAGGTGAGAGCGTTGTTGTCCATGCAGCTGCTGGTGGTGTGGGAACTCTCGCTATTCAGTTAGCCAAGCTTTGGGGTGGCACAGTAATCGCAGTTACTTCATCGCCTGAAAAGGCAGCGCTTGCTAAATCTTTGGGGGCAGATGCACTCGTTGATGCAAGTGAGGCAAATCTAGCTAAAGCCATCCGTGCTGCTAATGGTGGCAAAGGCGCAGATGTGATTCTTGAGATGGTCGGTGGTCCAACTTTTGATCAGAGCCTTCTCGCCCTTGCAGATTTCGGCCGGTTGATTACATTCGGCATGGCATCTCGCACTGCTCCAACCGCTATTCATCCGGGCGCGCTGATGCACGGATCAAAGACAGTTGCAGCATTCTGGCTGGCAAATTGTTTTGGCAAGCCAGCGCTTTTAGATGATGTTCTCGTCGAGCTCTTCCAGCTAGTTGCAGATGGAAAGTTAAAGCCGATTATTGGTGCGACTTATCCTTTAGATCAAGCAAGAGATGCTCACCGCGCAATGCTTGGTCGCAGCACGACTGGAAAAATCGTACTTAAGCCGTAATCCTTAATTTAGAATTAACGACGACCACGACCTCCGCCGCCACTGCGATTACCGCGGTAGCCACGACCTCCGCCGCCACCTGATCCACCACTACGTGGTGAACGCTTAGGCTGTTCAACGATTGGTTGAACATATGGAATACCTGAAGGCTGTTGTGCTCCCGTGACGCGCATCAAATCTTCGCTGCCTGGCTTTACATAGACAGTTGAAGGATTAACGCCTGCACGAACAGCGAGACTCTTTACGGATTTCTGCTGACGTGTTGTTGCGATAGAAACTACAGTTCCTGATTCACCAGCACGAGCTGTACGACCAGAACGGTGGAGATAATCCTTGTGATCTTGAGCTGGATCTACATGAACAACGAGCGAGATTCCATCAACGTGGATTCCGCGAGCAGCCACATCTGTAGCGACAAGTGCCGCATTCTCGGACTCCTTAAAGAGTGCCAGGGTGCGAGTACGGACAGCTTGTGACTTGCCACCGTGAAGTGCACCAACTGCTACACCTGCATGTGCAAGTTTATCTGCCAAGCGATCAGCGCCGCGTTGGGTCTTTACAAAGAGAATTGTCTTTCCATTACGAGCTGCAATCTCTGCTGTAACTTCATCCTTTTCAGATGGATCCATCACGACGAGGTAGTGCTCCATTGTTGAGACAGATGCGCGGTCATTCTGCAATGAGTGAGTCTTTGGATTATTGAGATAACGACGCACAAGTGCATCTACACCACGGTCCAAAGTTGCTGAGAAGAGCAGACGCTGTCCACCTTGTTTTGCTTGATCAAGAATCTCTTGCACTACAGGCAAGAAGCCCATATCTGCCATCTGATCTGCTTCATCAAGAACCGTAATCTCTAATTGATCGAGCTGAACTTCACCCTTATTAAGGAGGTCAATGAGGCGGCCAGGTGTTGCCACCAAAATTGCAGTGCCCTTGCGCATCGCAGTGATCTGCTTTGCATATGACATTCCACCAGCAACCACAACAGATGCGTGACCGACTGAGCGAGCGAGCGGAAGCAGAACTTCATCAATCTGCTGTGCGAGTTCACGAGTTGGAGTCAAGATAAGTGCAAGTGGCTTATGTGCATTTGCTTGGCGACCTGCAATATTTGAAAGAAGGGAAAGGCTAAATGCCAGAGTCTTTCCTGAACCTGTCTGACCGCGACCTAAAATGTCATGGCCAGCAATAGCATCAGGAACTGTAGCTACCTGGATAGGAAATGGTTCGTTGATACCTTGTGCACTGAGTGCGTTAACAAGTGCTGCTGGAATACCAAGATCACGGAAAGATTTCTTGACCATATCGCCTGGAGCTGCGTCAATCAGATTGGCATCTGCCAAGTTTGGTGAGATGTATGAATCATCTGCGCCAAAATCTTCTGCAACATTGCGGCCACGTGCTTTAGAGAAAGAATGTGGTTCGCTATTGCGACCTGTCGCAGTGCGGCGATCACGTGGTGGCTTGGAGAAATCGCGTGCTGGCTTATCGAAAGTACGAGCTGGTTTGTCGAATGAACGAGCTGGGCGATCAGTGCGCTCGGTGCGAGCTGGTTTGTCGAATGAACGAGCTGGGCGATCAGTGCGCTCGGTGCGAGCTGGTTTGTCGAATGAACGAGCTGGTCGTTCTGTGCGAGCTGCTGGTCGTTCTGTGCGCTCTGTGCGAGCCGCTGGTCGTTCTGTTGAGCGACGCTCTGGACGCTCGTTGCGCTCTGCTACAAATTTTGCTGCGCGTGACTTTGGCTTTCCACCTTTTTCAAATACGCGCTCTGATGCCGATTGACGCGGGTTGCCCTTAGGTGCGCCCTCAATTTCCTTAGACTTTGAAGCGGTCTTCTTCTGAAAACGTGCTGCACGAAGCTTTGAGCGATCAGTTAGACGCTCTTGCTTACGAGTAGATACAACTTCATCGCGATCTGAATAGCGAACATTTGTTGATGGTTTAAATTCTGATGATTTTTTAGTTGTTGCTTTGCGAGGTGCTTTTGCCGGTGACTTTGCAGTCGACTTAGCGGTTGCTTTAGCAACAGCTGCGCGACGTGGCTTACCTTTTGAGGCAGCGCGACGAGCTTTTCCGGGCGCGGATGTGCGTGGTTCTAGAGCCATTTTAAGTTTTCCAATCGAGAGATCATGCTCGTCTCGATTTGGAAGGGCC
>CAEZTL010000007.1_pt1 | contig 21844 bp, 23 predicted proteins | sample 7264221 | NCBI WGS metagenome assembly CAEZTL01 (sample SAMEA6813803, study PRJEB35770) | uncultured Candidatus Planktophila sp. | biome: Freshwater; feature: Freshwater reservoir; material: water | place: Czech Republic | collected 2017-08-18 | depth 0.5m m
ACCGGTGACTGCAAGCATCATGGCAATTGCCTTCACAAGGAAGGGCTTTGAGCTACCACTTTCTTCAAATTCTCCATTTTCGGCGTCGTCAAAGTTAAATGACTCGTCAAAGTCATCGCCCTTATAACGATTTAGGAGATCCATACTCTTCTTTCTGCTTCATTTAACTTCTCTCACTCTCAGTAGATAGGGGGCTCTTGCGAACCTGCCCTATCTACCGATAAGAGAATCGTTAAATGGGTTGGATATTTTTAGTTGCTCTGGAGTGTGAGCTTGAAAACAGCACCTGCGGTCGCGGACGGTGTAGTGATTCCGAGATCGAATGATGATGTTGATGCGCCAAGATTGAGGCCATTAGCAATGACGAATCCAGCAGAGACTGTTGGAGTTGAGCCGTTGATACCAACGGTTGCAACTGATACAGCCGTGGTGTTAGCCGTTGCAAGCTGCAATGGTGTTGCTGAAACATCACCATAGGCATTGAGCTGAAGTGTCTTGCCTTGGCAACCTGTTCCAGCTGCGCGACCATCTACATCTGAGAAAGAGATAGTTGAGAGCATAAATACTGGGTTTGTGCCGTTAACGAAGTTGGCACGTGGTGAGAGCGTGATTGCGCTATCGCATGCTGATGCAACCTGTACACCCTGACCGAATTCAATTGCTGAACCAGTTCCGAGTGAGATATTAGCTGCGAGTGTTGAGCCAAGTACTGCGACCGCTGCAACTGTTGCAAGGCCAGCAAGAGACTTGAGATTGCTCTTCTTTGCTGATGATTTACGAGGCGCCGGAGCGTTCTCGAACTTTAGGATTTCCATTCCTATATTCCCCATTCTAATTAACGATTCCACTACAGGTACTACACCTTTACTTCGCCGTGGGCGCGAAGCTTAGGTATGCCCACCAATTGCTTGGTGGGAATTCTTATTTACTGCGTCGGCGATGCCGTTGGTGATGCCGTTGGTGACGGCGTTGCTGATGGAGCTGGCTGCGCAGCTTGCGCAGATGGATTGTTGACTGTTTCGACCGTAGTACGGAAGACACTCTGTCCATTGATATTGACCGCAGTGCGCGCAGGATCGATATAGAAAGTGACATCAGCATTGTTGACTGACAAAATGCTTCCGTCATAAATCGATGTACCTGAGACTGAAACTGCGGCGCTAGCCAAAAGTGTGCTTGAGATTGGAACGCCTGTACCTGTGAGATATGAAAGTAAGAGCGCAGTTGAATCGCTGATATTGGAAACTGGAGCGACAGAAGGCAATGAAACCTGCAAGACCTTAGCTTCTGGTATTGAACCAATCGTAATTTCTTGCGATGAACCATCAATCAAACGCACGCGTAATTTTTTGCCAGCGCAATTTGCTAAATCAAGATTTGAAACAGTAACCGCTCGTACTCGAAAGTAACCGGCCGATGGATCGTTCTCAACTGGAGCGGCATGCCACTCTTCACCCATTGCAATGTAGATTTTTTCATCGCAAGCAATCGCTTGCTGCGAACCCTGACCGAATTCAAGGGCGCCATTTCCAACAGTTACGCTCGCCGCAAATGTTGAGAAGAGAAATGGAACAAATCCCATAACGGCAACACCGAATACAATTTTCGATTTATATTTTTTACCGCCACCGAAACCAGAGTTGACGGGACCGCTCAATGGTGAATGTAATGTCACAAGCGCAGTCCTCTCCACTCAATAGATGATCCACAATGGGTCATCACAATGGGTCATCACCATGGGTGAGCCCCGAGGGGTTAGCCCATAGTTTGAACGCTATCTTAGACGGCTAGTCTGGTCTGAGTAAAGTTTCTGAGCGTGGGGCTTGCCATACATTTCCCGCATTTTGGTTCAAAAAAGAGCTACTTAAGCCGCCCGCCACCCTTGACGGTCGATAGATCGAGACCTAAAGCACGTACTGTTGTGATTGCGCCAGATTGAGCTGCCGAGCAGATCTCGGGGTCAGCTACAGGCTTTGTCACAGCTACAAATCTAAAGGTAAGCGAGCGCCCTGCCAGGCCTCCGCTATTGGAGCTCAAAAAAAGCCCGCCGACTGAATTAATGAGGTTAATTACTCGATTGGTCTTAGCTGAAATGATTAATTGGCCAGATTGGTCTCCAGTAATCAACTCTTCGCCTTCAATTGAGTTATTTGCTACACCTTTCACGCCAAGGTCAAAGCGGACAGCAGGGGCGGAGATGCAGACCATAGTGAATTCGACCTCTGGATCTTCATTTGCGGCATAAATCAAGGGGAGAAAATAGGTTGTAGCGCGGGGATCGATGCCGCCTGTCGCTGGGATTTTCAAGATGTAGCGTGGCTGAATTTCTAGCGCTACCCCTGGGCCGTTTGCAGTTGCGCTCTCAGAACTTTCGCCTTCCGGTAGCGGCTCAGCCGAAGTGTTTGATATCGCAGGGCGAGAGATTTCTGGCTCGGGGCTAAAGGTGGGATCAGGCGTTGGTGAGGCGGTCGAAGTTTCTGTCGGAGCAATTGTGACAGTACTGGTGGTTTCTTCGCTCGCTACTGGCTGCATCATCGATGGATCATCTGCCAACTCATCTGCCAGGGTCGGTGCAATCGTAGAAATCACGGCGGCAAAGAGTGTGAAGGCGAGAAAGCGAGCCAAAAACTTTACCGACCGCTTTTCGGAATGGAAGTAGCCATCGAGGCGGTAACGCACTCGATTGATGAACTCTTCCAATGACATGTTAGAAATATACCCTAGCTCGTCGGCCCTGGAACATAGATGAGGTCAAGCTCGTTCATCACCTTCTGAATCGATGCTGCGAGAGCGATATCACCAGCCTTGGTTGCGTAATACATGCCCACCTCAATCGATTTACCGCGAGCTGGGGCTATCTCGTGAAGCAAATAGGCGTACTTGCGTAGCTCCTTGAGATCTCCTTTGTTAATCGCGTTTTGGGCATTGATGAGATTAGCCGCAACGCAGCGTGGGTTGTCTTTTAGCTGATCTGCCGCAAGATCAAGTGCGGCTTGTTCGCCCTGCTTCTTGATGACTAGATACTCGGTATCGAAGTACATGAAACAAGGAATGACTGGCGATGGCGTGTAGTTGATTACGGCATTGTTATTACGGCCAAACTTATCGACGTTTACCAAATAACTTACTTGTCCCGCAATAAAGAAACCGGTCGAGATAATCACAGCAGGTAGCGCGATGAGAGCTCCGATACGTGTGGAGATCTTGCCCTTTTGGGCGCTGCCTCTGATGCGATAAACCTGACCGACAATAAATCCAAGTACCGCCCAGAATAGATATTTATGGGTGATGGTTATCGGGCTTATGAATGAGTTGCTTAGGTAAACGAAGATGTAAAGTCCGAGTACAAAAGTTACCTTGCGATCTATTTTGCGAGAATCCCAAAGTATCAAGATTGCGCGGATAACGATGGCGAGCAGAGCGATATATCCCAAGGTTCCAAAAATTCCCAAGGTAGCAAGGGTTTGTACTGCTGCGCCATGAGCATCATTACTCAAAATATCAGGATAGTTCTTTAGATCATCCAGAGTGCGGTATTGCTCGTAATGGTTTCCATACTGATCTGGACCAACACCAAATAATGGGTGTGCAAAAAATTGCCTTACGGCATCAATCCAGAAGTTACCGCGAATCTTTACTTGAATATCATTACCTAAAACGGGAATCTTGTCGCCCAAGAATGGTATAAGGAAAATTGCTTCTGCATAAATTATTACAGCGAAAGTACCGAGAAAAGTTCTGACATTAAGCGACCAATTAAAACGTGGGATTCGTTTGCGAATCAGAAAGAGTGATAAACCTAAGATGGTGAGGGCTACATCTACATAACCTTGCAGCGGTCCAGCAAAGTAGAGGGCTGAGAAATTGAGCAGCGCAAGGAAGCTTAAGAAAATTCGTACTCGAAGAGTTGCTCTAAGGGCTAAGAGAATCAGCAAAGGATATGAAGTGCCGACAAAGGCTGCAAAGAAATCTGTGTTGCCAAAAGTAGATGCAACCCCATAAGCACCGGGAAACTCTAGGAGATCAAAGTGTTGAGTTAGTCCTAAGAGAACGACGGCTTCGACACCAATCAAGTATCCCCAGAGCAATTTGATGAAATTCTCTAGATTAAATTGGGTATGAAAAGCTGAAACAATCAGAAGTGCTAAGGCTGAAAAGAATCCAACAAATCTCCCAGAATCTCCATAAAGTGATCCGATTAAATTGCCACTCAGAAAAACTGAGATTAATTGGAAAATCACAAGTGCCAAAACCGCATAAACCAGAATTCTCTTGAATCTGAAGCGTTCGGGTTTAATTGCAATCGTAATCAGAAATACTGCAGCGAGGACAGTTAACAATGTGAACTGAACTGGTGCATTCTTATCAAATGCATACCTGAAGAGATTATCCGGTATATGCACAACTGCTAGTAAAAAGAAGCCAAGCACCGCACCGATAACAGAACGCTGTTTCAGCGAATTGCTCATGAATTAATCCTCGAGTTCGCGGATTAATTTAAACTCGCCGCCACCTAATTGTCCCTGCTCGCGGTACATCTCGAGCTTGGCGCGAGTATCGGCAATATCAAGATTGCGCATAGTCAGTTGGCCGATTCGATCGATTGGACCAAAAGCAGCATCTTCTGTGCGCTCCATTGAAAGCTTATCTGGATGATAACTCAGGGCTGGCCCGCTGGTATTTATGACTGAATAATCATCTCCGCGACGAAGTCGTAAAGTGACTTCGCCAGTTACAGCAGATGCCACCCAACGCGTAAGTGATTCGCGAAGCATCAAGCTTTGTGGGTCTAACCAGCGACCTTCATAGAGCAATCTGCCGAGGCGACGACCTTCTGCATGATAATTTGCAATCGTATCCTCATTATGAATTGCGCTGATTAACCGTTCATAAGCAATGAAAAGTAACGCCATACCTGGAGCTTCGTAGATTCCACGGCTCTTCGCTTCAATAATTCGATTTTCAATTTGATCATTCATGCCAAGCCCATGGCGGCCACCAATGGCATTTACTTCTTGCATCAGTGCGACGACATCAGTGAAATCTTTACCGTTAATTGCAACGGGGCGACCTTGTACGAACTGAATACGCACATCTTCTGATGGAATCGATATCGAAGAATCCCAGAACTTAACACCCATAATTGGATCAACAATTTCAATTGAAGCATCAAGCTGCTCGAGATTTTTAGCCTCGTGAGTTGCTCCAAGAATATTGGCATCGGTGGAATAAGCCTTTTCGGTGCTATCTCGGTATGGCAGATTATTTGCAACCAACCACTCAGACATCTCTTTACGACCACCGAGCTCACGCACAAAATCTGCATCAAGCCATGGCTTGTAAATTCGAAGATTTGGATTTGCTAACAACCCATAACGGTAGAAACGTTCAATGTCATTACCTTTATAAGTAGAGCCATCTCCCCAGATCTCGACCTTATCTTGCAACATTGCACGAACAAGTAAAGTACCGGTTACTGCGCGACCAAGTGGAGTCGTATTGAAATATTGCTTTCCTCCAGAACGAATATGGAAAGCTCCGCAAGCAATTGCCGCTAAACCTTCTTCGACTAGTGGAACTTTGCAATCAACAAGGCGAGAAATCCCTGCTCCATATTCGCGTGCGCGATCTGGAATAGTTTCAATATTGCTCTCATCGTATTGGCCCAGGTCTGCGGTGTAGGTACAAGGAACAGCTCCCTTTGCGCGCATCCATGCGACAGCTACTGAAGTATCGAGACCTCCGGAGAAAGCGATTCCGACTTTTTCACCGACAGGCAGGGAAGCAAGTACCTTAGACATGGGCCCAGTCTAACGGTTCAATTTTGTCTATCGGTTCAATTTTCCCTCGAGAACAGGCTTAACGCCCCACTGCTCAATCATTGCGCGGTACTGCACTTCATCATCGGCAGTTGGTTGCGCACCAGTCTTGACGGCGCGAATCATCAAATTTCTAGGAGTGTGTACTCCCCCAACAAACTCGATTGCCTCTACACGGTATCCCCGCAATTTCATCAACTGGATACGAAGTGAATCTGTGATGAGATCTCCGAGACGCTCGCGCATTATTCCGTGACGAGTAACCATCGCCCAAGGTTCTGGTGCGCTCTTTATTTGAGCTTGAATATCATGATGGCAACATGGGGCAAATAAAGCGAGTGGAACATCGCGATTTACCGCCCACGCTATTGCATCATCGGTTGCTGTATCACAAGCATGGAGTGCAATTGCAACATCTGCTACATCGACGGAGGCAGATGCAATTTCTTCTGCAAAGAACTCAATTGAAGATTCAATTCCTAACTTTTGAGCAATTTGGTTATTACGTACTCGTGAAGATTCTCGTACATCGATGCCGATTACCTTGACTGGAATCTGATGCGCCTGTAGATACTGATGCGCTGCAAAAGTCAGGTAGGCGTGACCGCAACCGAGATCCACAATCTTTAGCGGATGTTCTGTGGTGGGAGTGCGAAGATGTCCTGCGCTTATCGCTTCATTAAGAGTTGGCACAAGTAGGCGAAGAAATTCTTCTACCTGCATGTATTTATCCATCATGGAGGGTTTAATGGCTCCTGATTTATCTGAGATTCCAACTTCTCTCAGGAAAGCGTCGCTCGAATCTAACAATCGTTCTTTCTTGCGATCATGAGACAAAATCTGCTGACCTTCTGATTTTCCTCTGGTGAAAAGTGGTTGCCCCTTTTTTGAAAATCGAAGAGCGAGCGTTTCGGATGTCGTTTCAACCAAAATATTGGCATAACCAGATTGAGCAAGCTCAAGAAATGGAAGCTCGTGTGGAGGAAAGTTCTTAGTAGTCATAGCTCGCCCATCGCTATAAGTCATCTGCGCCATAATGTTTTTCTTTATTTCAACTGGGCGAATATCGATTCTCTCGTGAGCTACATCCATATTGCGTCTGCGCCCCGATAGAACGGCACGCAAAAACTTTGGGGAATCGAGAATTGCTTCGTGCAGCTCCTTTAGCGCTGAATCAATTTCGTTCATAGCACTATGGTAGCGATTTACTTATTTAAGAATTGTAAATCTCAGACGAGTGGCAGGGTAACAATGACAGCCAGGCCACCTAATTCACTGGGGCGCAGATAGAACTCGCCACCTATTTTCTCTACAACTGCAGTCATAATGCTTAAACCAAGGCCTGACCCACCGTTTTCACGTGAGCGAGATTTATCAAAGCGATTAAGGGTGCGCAATTTGTCTCGATAAGCACCCTGTGGCAATCCAGGGCCACCATCTTCAATGGCCAAATGAATATTCCTACCGATTCGGGTCAAAGTAATTCGCACTGGTGCATCAGCGGGAGTGTGCCTTGCAATATTGCCTAGGGCGTTCTGGATAAAGCGCGATAGATACTCCTTTAACGCAAGAACTTCGAGGTTATCTGAAATCTCAATTTCAACCTTTCGATTGGGATGAAGTGTTGCAAAATCATCGCTATGAGCACGCAGTATTGCGCTGAGATCTAGAACCTCTTGATTGCGTACCGCCGATTCTCCAAGTTCTGCCAGCAGTAGCAAGTCATGAATGAGACCTTCCATTCTGCCAATTTCAGAGTTCACTCGATCAAATGCACGTCCTTGCATTTCGATGTCAGATATCTGACCTTTACTGAGCATCTCCACATAACCTTTAATGACTGTTAATGGAGTGCGCAACTCATGAGAGGCATCCCCCAAAAATTCTTGCATTCGTGCAAGTGCATCTACATCATCACGACGTTTAATTCTTCGGATGAAGAAGGTGAGCAAGATAAAGGCAAAGAAATTAGCTATTGCGCTAAAGCCAGCTACTGCTACAAGGTTGGCGCGAAGTGCCATCGCTGCAGCTTCAATAGAACCCGCAACTATCAAATAATCCCCGCCTGCAATTTCAAGAGCCTGATAATGAAAATCTTCACCATCAAGGCCACCGCTTACACGACCTTCTGAGGATTTAACCGCCTTAAGCGAAAAATCCTTATAGAGAAGTTCCGTTGATTCATTAATTGTTGTTAGCTCATCATCGCGCGAGAGCAAGAAGAGAGAAAGATCTAAAGAGTATTGATCAAGAAAAAATAAGGAAGCACTGAGCTCGCGCCCAGGATTTTCAATTGCGGCTTGGATTGTTTCTTCGATTCGCGAATCAACTTTTGCTTGATCGCTCTGATAAGTGTGAACAGAGGCGTAGCCACCGATTCCAACTGTTAAAAGAGTGGTTACAGCAATTGTTACTAGACGTAGACGGGTGGTGGAGTTGAGATTCACTTCTTCTCAGCCTGCAGCTGAAACCCTACGCCTCGAACTGTGCGAATTCCTTCGAAGCCGTCCCGATGTAGTTTCTTGCGCAAATATGAAATATAGGTATCAACAACTGTAGTTTCAGTCTCAAAGTTGATTCCCCAGACTTCATCGAGCAGAACGCTCTTGCTGAGTACTCTTCCTTTTGACTCGAGAAGCACATGGAGCAAGCGAAACTCTGTTGGCGAAAGATCAATGGCTTCACCGTTAAAGCTCACTTGATGTGATGCCTCATCAAGGGCAATCGGACCGCAAGAAAGCGAAATTGAAGATGATTCGTTAAATTGCGAGCGACGCAAAATTGCGCGAATACGCAAAACAAGTTCCTCCAGCCCAAATGGCTTTGTTACATAATCATCAGCGCCGAGAGTAAGGCCCCTTGTTACATCTGCCCGATCTGCGCGTGCACTTAACATCAACGCTGGAGTCTGATCACCATTTGACCGAATTTTTTCGATGAATTCAAAGCCATCCATGAGTGGCATATTGATATCTACAATCAGAAGATCTGGTTTTGAAGTGCGCAATATTGTTTGTGCGACCATCGCATCTGCTGCAGTCAAAGTTTCGAATCCAGCGAGCTTGAGAGCATCGGCTAGGAGTTCGCGTACTCCTGCCTCGTCATCAATAATGAGAATTAGCTGAGCCATACGAGAACCTTGCCATGTTGAGGGGTAATTCTCCACCTATGAGCGAGACACAGATGAAGAAATCCATTTTCACAGGCGTCTCACAAAAACTTCGAGCAGAATTAGGCCATGGCTACCCACCCAACGCGAAAGAGAGCAAACTTCCCTGTTGCTCTAGTCGCAACCTCCGTAGTCTTCTCTTCTTTTTTAATTACACCTGCACATGCAGATCAAAGCCCAACGCCTACTACAACGCTTTCACCGCAAGAACAATACAAATTTGATTTTGAAAATTACTTAAACAAACTCAAGGTGCGTGAACTTGAGATGAGAATACTTAATCAGAATTTTAAAATTGCAATAGAAAAGGCGCGGCGTGAGTATCTTCTCGCATTGCGCAGTGCAAAAGGACCGACCGATAAGAGCTTACTTTCTGCCAAATTTGATGAAGTTAAAAGTAGCGCTGCTGCTGAGCTAGAACAGGCGCGTGAAGAGCTAGGTCCTATTCCTATGCCACCTCAAGAACCAACAAAGGGATTTAAATCAAAGATGAACCGTGATAATGAGAAGAGAAAATCTCGATAGTTGATTTAAAACGAATTTACAAAAATCACTAACGCGGTAAGGATAAAGGCAATACCTAAAGATTGAACAACGATTCGGATTGCCATTTTTCGATCAGCGGCGAGAGCTGCTTTATCTCCAACTTTTGAAATTGAACCCAACTTCTGAAAATTAAAGGTTCCCATCAATCCGTAAGCAAGACAGAAACGTTTGCGGGATTGCACAAAGCCGATAGCAAAAATAGATGCGGGGGCAAAGAGCACAAGTGACGCTGACGGAGAAAAATTCTGGATAACCGCATAGAGCGCGAGCGCAAGGTAGATAACTCCACCAATTATTGCTACTTGGCGACGACGCGCAACCTCTGCCCCACCGATATTACAGACGCCTGCTTGGTAAGTATCCAACTAAGCATCCTCAAATTCATCTTCATCAATCCATGCATCAACTTCAGAGTCTTCTTGCTTCTCAATCCAGCTAAGAAAACTAGCGACAGCCCTAAAGGCGAGAAGGGTCACGGTGATGGTAGCGATTATCCGGCGGAGCGCTTTCATAAGAGAAAAATACTCTCTTTGCCGTAAAAATGCTTCATGTAAGTGGGTCAGTGGTTAAGAGTTGTTATAGATTTCTTGATATCACTCCATAGATCTTCAATATGTTCGCAGCCAACCGAGAGTCGCACGAGGTGCTCTGAGATGGTTTCGCTCTCTGATGGCCAACGGCGTCTACGCTCCCAAGTAGTCTCAACTCCACCCAGGCTGGTTGCATTTGAAATCAGCGTAGCTGCATCAAGCACTTTCTCGATTTCTTCTGCTGGAGCGCCAATCTCAAAAGAGATGATTGCCCCGAATCCTGGATAGCGAACATTGGAAACATGAGCCAGAGTCTGCAGGCGATTTACTAGTTCACGCGCACTCGCTTCTGCAGCTCTAAAACGCAATGGAAAAGTCCGAATGCCACGCAGCGCAAGCCATGATTCAAAGGGTCCTGGGATGCTGCCTTGAAGCGTGCGAGCTTCAAGCAATCGTGCATGTAGTGCGGGATCGCGCACCGATAGCGAACCGATGATGACATCGCTATGTCCTGATAAGTACTTTGTCACTGAATTCATTGAGATATCAGCACCTAAACTCAAAGGCTGCTGACTGAGTGCAGTCGCAAATGTATTATCGACAGCTACACCCATATTTCTTTTCTTCGCCTCACCAATAATTTGCGGGAGTTCAGCGACGGCAAGTCCTGGATTTGTGGGTGATTCAATCCATAGAAAAGCAGCGCCTATAAGTGCTTCAAAAACATCTGTGGTATTTGAAATATCAACAAAGCGCACTTCTAATCTTCCTTGCTCGTGATATTTCTTGAGGAGCGACATCGTGCCGCTGTATCCCTGATCTGATGCAACAACAGGAGCGCCGTGTGGTAGAAGTGAGAAGACTGCCGTGATTGCACCCATCCCTGAACTAAACGCGAGTGTTGAATCACCTTGCTCTAACGCAGTAATTGCATCTTCTAGCGCGCTCCACGTGTCATTACCAAATCGACCGTATCCGATCCCTCCAGCTATGAATGTTGAATTCAGTGAGATTTCGGGATTTAACGGTGCTCCTGCTTGACGTTCTGGGCGGCCACTATTGATAGCCAAGCTCTCTGGGCGAAGGTTTTCCATAGAGCAAGGGTATCTCCTTAGTCAATCGCCGCGGATACTCTTTCGAAGGCCTCTTCGATGATTTCTGGCGAGGTTGCAAAATTAAGGCGAATAAATTGTGAAAAATCTTTACCGAATCTCTCGCCTGGCACAAATGCTGTTTTCGCATTCTCCACCAAGTAAGCCGCGGGATCATCACCTAGGTTGTAAGCGCTGAGATCAATCCATGAGAGATAGGAAGAATGAGGGATATGTGCAACTGCAGCTGGAATCTTCTCTGATATCAACTGTTGTACAAGATTTCTATTCTTATCGAGTTGCACTAGCAGCGCATCAAGCCATGGGCCACCTTCGCGAAATGCTGCGACGGTGGCAAAGGCCCCGAGAAGTGATGCGCGGTAATGTGTGGCAGGAGCTATTGCATTAAGGCGTTCGAAGAGTGCCTCATCTTCTGTGACGATAATTGCACATTTAAGGCCAGCAATATTCCAACCTTTGCTAGCGGCGGTGACGGTGATTCCAACTGAACGCGCCCTGTCATCTATTGCAAGAAATGGAGTAAAGGGCTGCTCCGAAAAAGTTAGAGGGGCGTGAATCTCATCGCTAATTACGATGACGTTATTTTCGACTGCCAATTCTGCAAATCGCAGGAGCTCTGCTCGTGTATATACGCGTCCAAGTGGATTGTGTGGATTGCAGATCAGATGAATCTTTATCCCTGATTGATAAGCCTTCTCTATTGCATCCCAATTGAGATGCCAATGATTTCCATCAATTTCTAGATCCGTGTGTGTTAATGGAACATCAACGACGTTGAGATGGGTCTCCTCTGACCAAGCCGAGAAGTTTGGGTAGACGGGAGAATTGATAAGAATTGAGTCTCCTGGTTTTGTGATAACTCGAAGAGTTTCCACAATTCCCACTCCAACATCTGCAGCAATCCTTACCTGAAGCGGATCGGGCTTCCAACCAAAGCGCGTTGATGCAAAATGCAAAAATGCTTCGCCCATCTCTGGAATTGAGCCGAGATATCCAAGATCTGAATGCGAGACCATTTCAAGCAGAACTTTGCGAATTGGCTCAGCAACTTGATAATCCATTTCTGCAACTGGCAAGGGCAGAACATCTTGAGGGAAGCCTCGCCACTTTTCGCTTTTATGGGTTCGCAGCTCGTCAATTGAAAGAAATCCAAAGTCGCTCATAGTTCCAGTATTGCACTCCTTGATTCCAATCTCCATGATTACCTCATGCCAATCACGCCTGTTAGCGAAAAAGAGATGAGAGTAATCACCTCTGAGATTGCAGCGCGTGATAAGAAGTTGGCGCGCATAATTGCAGCACATCCTCTATGCACAATCGGACGAGTCGAAAAACCTGTAACTCACTTCGAATCACTTGTGGAATCAGTAATTTCACAGCAATTGGCAGTGAAAGCAGCCGAAACTATCTATCTCAGAGTTAAGAAGTTGGCTGGAGGGAAAGTAACCCCGACGCGAATCTCAGCGATTTCGGAGATAGCGATGCGGGAAGCTGGTGTTTCAAGAGCAAAATTTCGTACAATCCAAGGAATAGCCAATGCTGCTCTAACAAAAGAGATAAAAATCAATTCATTGCACGTAATTGAAGATGATGAAGAGATTTTCACTCAACTCACTTCATTATGGGGAGTCGGTCCGTGGACGGTAGATATGTTTATGATTTTTCAGTTAGGTCGCCTTGATATCTGGCCCACCGGAGATTTAGGAGTGCGAAGAGGTTGGGAAAAAATCTATGCTCTCCCAAATGAAATTGCTCCGAAAGAGCTTGAAGCCAAGGGAGAGAAGTTTCGCCCTTACCGAAGCGTCGTTGCCTGGTATTGCTGGAGGGCACTCAACTAATTCGGGGCTGAGTTAAATCGGAAAAGCAACGCCCGCACTTGAATGGCAATCGTAACCGTTGGGATTCTTTTCGAGATAGCGCTGGTGATATTGCTCTGCAGGGTAAAAAGGTACCCCTTGCGCAGGAAGTATCTCGGTAACGATCTCACCAATACCTAAAAGGTTAAGTGCGCTTTGGTAGAGATCTCGGGTAGCGAGTGCTACCTCTCTTTGTTGATCGCTAGTGAAGAAGATGGAACTTCGATATTGAGTTCCAATATCTCCCCCTTGGCGATTAAGTGAAGTCGGATCGTGCATTACCCAAAACTCGCGGCAAAGTGATTCGTAAGTGATTTGATTTGGATCAAAATTAACTTCAACAATTTCAGTGTGAAGTGTTCTCCCAGTGCAGACCTCTTCGTACGTTGGATTCACTTTGATACCGCCCATGTATCCCACTTGCGTCGAATTAACGCCTGAAAGAGACCAAAAGCGACGCTCTGCCCCCCAGAAACAACCTGTTGCAAAGTAGGCCAACTCAAAATTAGAAGTGCTCATAGTCGGATAATCTATCCTCTGGGCCACAAAAAATCTGGCCCCCGTAGCTCAGGGGATAGAGCACTGCCCTCCGGAGGCAGGTGCACAGGTTCGAATCCTGTCGGGGGCACATATCTATAAAATCGAAATAACTCTCTAAGGCGATATATATCACCTCTATTTTCTACAAAATTGTAAAAGTTTTTTCGCTACCTTCTTGTGAATGAGCGCGTTACGCGAGAGAATTAGCACCGAACGCACTCGCGTAACATCGATATTTGAACGCTATTTTCAAAGGAGCTTCGCCATGGACTGGAGACACCAATCCGCCTGTCGTGATGAAGATCCTGAACTCTTCTTCCCCGTTGGAAATACCGGGCCAGCAATCACCCAAATTGAAGAAGCAAAGAAGGTCTGTGCGCGTTGTATCGTAAAAGAGCCTTGCCTAGCTTGGGCCCTTGAATCTGGCCAAGATGCGGGCGTGTGGGGCGGTCTCTCTGAAGATGAGCGCCGTGCGCTTAAACGCCGCGCTGCTCGTAATCGAGCTCGTCTTATAGATAACGGAAACAGTTAACGGAAACAGTTAACGGAAATAGTTAAAAACTTAAGTTAGCGGGAAGCTTAATTGTGCTCGCGTCTCTTCTGTATTCGAAATCAAACTTAAGGTTCCACGGAGCTCATTTTCAGTGAGCGTACGAACTATCTGAAGTCCTAAGTTTGAAGACTGCGTCAAATCAAAGCCCACAGGTAGTCCAACACCATCATCAATAATTGTCACATGGGCGCTCTGACCATCACGCTCAATAGCTATAGTGAGTTCTGTGCCTTCATCTTCTAATCCGTGTTCGAGGGCATTGTAGATAAGTTCGGTGATTACTAGCGCAAGTGGTGTGGCGATGCGTGGGTCAACAGAACCAAGCTGTCCTGTTCGCGAAATTGTAATTTCATTGAGTCTCGGCGTAAGTTCAAGGGCATGTCTGACTAAGCGATCTAATACATCATCGAAACCAACAGATGCATCGGAGCCGCCGGAGAGAGTCTCGTGAACGAGCGCGATTGAGGCAATTCGGCGAACCGCTTCGTTGAGAGCTTGGCTCGCCTCAGGATTATCAATTCGGCGCGCTTGTAACCTTAAAAGCGCCGAAACGGTCTGCAGATTGTTTTTTACTCGATGATGAATCTCTCGAATCGTCGCATCTTTTGTAACAAGTTCGCGTTCACGTCTGCGAAGTTCGGTCACATTGTTGAGAAGAACTATCGCACCGGTACGGTCTTGACCCGCAAGAATTGGAAGAACAATTAAATCAATCGTTCCGCCTGGATTTTCAACTTCAACTCTACGAAGGGCGCGCCCACTTAAGCGGCCCTTCAAACTCTCATCACTCGCGTCAACACTCTCACGAGCAAGCTGGTGTGCAATATCTCCGAGTGGATATCCAATAAGTTCGTTGCCCCATCCCATTCTGCTAAAGGCAGAACGGGCGTTTGGGCTGGCATAACTGATCGTGCCGTTTACATCAATTCGAATTAATCCATCTCCTACACGAGGCGTAGGATCAAATAAAGATCCAGCATCTTTATAAGGAAAGTTTCCCTCTGCCACCATTCGATAGAGCTCATGTGCAATCTCACGATAATTAAGCTCTAGTTTTGATGGTTGACGCATTAAATCTGAGTTACGGTGACGAGAAATGACAGCGATAACTTTTTCGTCCATCAACACCGGGATTGTCTCTTCTTTAATCATCAAATCACCGAATTGTTGAGGTTCTGTGTCTCGAATGATCTCAGCGCTAGATAGCGCTTCGTCAAGATAGGTGCGTTCGCCCCATCCAATCTCATCGCCAATCACATCGTTAGCAAAAACGGTTGCAGCTGTAGTTGGTCTTATATGTGCAACTGCGATGTATCCGGTAGGCCACGACATGGCATCTTTTCGAATCGGCACCCAAAGAATTAAGTCTGCAAAAGACAAGTCTGAGAGAATCTGCCAATCAGCCACAAGTTCACGAAGTCTATGAATCTCACTGGGAGAAATCGGACTTCTACCTTGGAGATATTCTTCGATGGAAGCCATAAAGAATTAACCCTTTAACCACTCTTCAATAGAGGCTGCAGCCTCTTGTGGAGCAAACCAGGTCAGATCGTCAGCGCTCTCACCAACAGTAAAGATTGCCTCGACTTGGCTCCAATGCAAGGGAGACAACAGCGCAGCACTAATTTCATCAAAGTCTCCAAGAGCTTCTTCAGCAACTTCAAATGCAATAACTAATGGGGCGCCTGATTTATCATCGGCTAAATCCAATGCATCTTCGGCTGCCAAAAGCGAGAGTGAATATTCAATCTCTTCTTCATCCATCTCGGGATGTGTTGATCTAAAAATATCGGTGGGCGCATATACATCTGGCACATCAAGAGAGAGGTCTTTAAGGAACTCTTGAACTTCATCTGCTGTAGAACCCAAATAAACGCGCATAGGAAGAAGAATATCGGACTAACTCAATCCCCACTTACTATCGCTGCAGTATCGTGCAATTTCAGCTCGAAGCGCGCTCTTGGGTGCGCTCTGCGTGAGAGTAGATGAGGCAGCTTTTGCCCTAAGCACAGCGCGATCATCACGCAGGAGAAATGTTGAATGGCAATGAAGTTCTCCCGAAACTCTTTCCTGCTGGGTCATTCGCTCTTTAGCAGAGTAAGCCTGCGAATTGTTAATGAGGTGAGAAATTTTAGGTTTGATTGCTAGTTCTTCAAGTCCTCTCAGTGAGTTACGTACTTCGCTTAATGCGCGGCTAGCTGCACTAGAGACGGTGATCATTTCTGTCGAAAAGTGTGCAGCCCAGGCAAATGGATAATCTTCTGTACGATTCCCAGAGATAGCCCTGGTAGGTTGCCAAACCTCTCCGATATCAATCAAGAGAATCTCAAATTGAGCAGTCTCTTCTTCAAGTTTTGCAAAAGCTCCTGCGCTATGAGCCTCAAAAATTGAGAAGCCAAATTGAGTTCGCATTACTTCGCGATTTACCCCAAAAATCTGGAGATACGGGGAGAGAAATGAACTGCGTATATGAGCGTCAATAAGAAGTACTCGAGAACCCTGCGCTGCAAGCTCAGAGGCAACATTAAGGGCGATAGTCGATGTTCCGACAGTTCGCCCAAAGGAAGTAAAAGAAATTATGGGTATTGACGGAAGAGTTGACCAATTCAGCGTCACATCCTTGATGGACCCGCGAATCATCTCGGAAAAATCGTGATCATTAGTTGGAATTTCAGTGAGACGAATCTCGCTAATAGATGTCTTGAGATTTCTTAAGTTGTTAGACGAACCTGAAGCGAAATCAGTCGAAGTAAAAATCGTAGCTTGCTCTGCATCTAAGGTATCAAGAAAGTGGGTTAACTGATTAGCGCTGAGAGCTCTGTAAAGAACTTGCCATCCCTGTCGTTCGAGTGAAGCTGCGATAAAGCCTTCATCTTGTGCATCACTGATTGCTGTGATTGCGTATCTATTTGGCCTATCCATTTTTGCCGACAAGGACTAGACGCCCTTTGCTGCTTGCAGCCAATAGGGCTGGTACTGATTCTTGATTGAGAGAAAGAGTGAGCGAAATGGTGTTTCCAAAATTTGACCCCTTGCGGTCGAGATCAGAGATAAACACCCCAGTAAGAATTCGGATTGGGAGCAAAGCTGGTTCACCGTTTTTAGCATCCTGGAGCAGAAAGATTGAGACGTAATCCCCCACCTTAGTTTTCATAGGTATATCACTTGAAGAAACTGCGATAGAGACTTCTTCAAGTAAGCTTTCTTCTGCAACCCTAAGATATCGAACATCTACAACTTCATTAGCAAGAAATGAACGCGTAGTCACTAATCCGATGAGATTCGTTGATGCGAGAAGAAAGTCATGATTGCTGCTATCAACCCGTATTCCAATCTTTTTAATATCATCTAAGGTAATTTCGCTACCCGATGGAATTGGACGGGCTATTGCCCAGTATTGCTCAGATTTGCTTGAAGCAAGTGAGAATAGGAAAGGTGTAATTATTGCCAGAATAAACAGCACAATAGCAATGTGAAAACGGGTATTTGATTTCTTCTCTATCTTGACCATGATGGCAACGTATAAGAGTCTGCCAAGAATAAAACTGCTTATCCACAATCATCCGTAAGGATGAGATCTAAGTACAGATAACGAATGATGACCTAGCTGAAGAAAATTGCCATTGTGGGGCTATGAGAATACAAAGCTTAGAACTAGAGATTTTTACAACTGAAGAGAGCAACGCAATCTGGGGCCATCCTGTACTCGACCTATTTGAACCACCTCCAAAGTTTGCACCGCAGAGAGCTCGCCTCTACTCAGTGCCCTCACACTTTGGAGAAATCTACGAGAGCGATGATGCTCCACAGCCCACCTCAGCGAGTGAATTGCCAGGCTTACACCGCTGGATAACTCTATTCGCGATTAGCACTATTGAAGTTTGGGCGGGTCGAAGGCAACCAGCTCAGCTCTTACAACGCTGCCACCGTGTTGTGTTTAATGAATTGCTTAGAAAAGTCGGATCAGTCAAGGCGATTGGGCGAATAAAATCGATTCATATTACTGAACCGCTCGATGGAATATGCGAGGCGGTAGTGATTATCAATTTTTCAGAACGCGTTCAAGCGCTATCAATTCGATGCGAAGGCGTTGATGGTAGGTGGCTCTGCACCTCACTCAAACTACTTCAGTGACTTCGGAGTGAAAAGAATTTTAAGCAGCACCGTGACAGCGCTTGAACTTCTTTCCTGAACCGCAAGGACATTGGCTATTCCTTGATACTTCACCTGAAGTTACTGCTCCACTTTCTCCAGGAGCGGTGTAAGTAAGAGGTTTATCTTGGGTAGGACCAGTTGCCACACCCTTTGCCGCAATTTTTCCGTCGCTTGATTCGACCGTCACTTCAACATTGAAAACCAAGCTCGCTAACTCTTCCTTCACTGCATCCATCATTGCAGCAAAGAGTTCGTAACCTTCACGTTGATATTCAACCAATGGGTCACGTTGTGCCATAGCGCGCAAGCCAATACCTTCTTGTAGGTAATCCATTTCGTAGAGATGTTCACGCCATCTACGATCTAAAACAGAAAGGAGAACCTTGCGCTCTAGTTCACGGAGAACCTCTGCACCAAGATTGGTTTCGCGTGCTTCATATGCAGCGGCTGCATCTTCTAGAACGCGGGCTTCGAGGAAATCTGCATCAAGGGCTGCCACTCCCCCAATCTCATTCAAAAGTTGATCTACAGTAAAGGAAACTGGGTAGACCAACTTAAGGGCTGTCCAAAGATCTGCTAGGTTCCAGTCTTCGCTAAATCCTTCGGCTGTAGCTGCACGCACATAGGCAGAGACAGTCTCTGCAACAAAATCCTTTACCTGAGAACCAATATCTTCGCCTTCAAGAACTAGGCGTCGTTCTCCGTAGATAACTTCGCGCTGACGATTCATTACATCGTCGTACTTAAGAACATTCTTTCGAATTTCGAAGTTTTGCGCTTCTACCTGCGTCTGCGCAGAACGAATCGCATTGGAGACCATCTTTGATTCAATTGGTTCATCTTCAGGCAAACCTGCTGCTGAGAGGAATCGCTCAACAAGAGCTGAATTAAACCGACGCATGAGTTCATCTTGGAGAGATAGGTAGAAGCGAGATTCTCCGGGATCGCCTTGGCGACCAGAACGACCACGTAGCTGATTGTCGATACGACGAGATTCATGGCGCTCGGTGCCGAGAACGTAGAGACCACCAAGTGCGATTACCTCTTCGTGCTCAGTCGCGATTGCTGCTTTTTGTTTTTCAATTTCAAGGGGCCATGCCGCTTCGTATTCAGCTGCATTATCGACTGGAGAGATTCCGCGACGCTGTAGTTCAAAGTCAGCCATGAATTCAGGATTTCCACCAAGCATGATGTCAGTGCCTCGTCCTGCCATGTTGGTTGCAACAGTAACTGCGCCCTTTACTCCAGCTCGTGCGACGATTGACGCTTCGCGTTCGTGATGCTTTGCATTGAGCACTTCGTGTGGAACGCCGGAACGCTTTAACAGAGAAGATAGCTCCTCAGATTTTTCAACGCTAACGGTACCGACCAATACCGGCTGACCTTTGCGATGACGTTCAACGATGTCGGCAACTACGGCGTTGAATTTACCAAGCTCAGATTTGTAAACAAGATCAGGCTCATCAAGTCGTTGCATCTCGCGGTTTGTAGGGATAGGAACTACACCCAACTTATAGATCTGATGAAATTCTGCAGCCTCTGTCATTGCAGTACCTGTCATGCCTGAAATGGTTTCGTAGAGACGGAAGTAATTCTGCAAAGTGATTGTAGCTAGCGTCTGATTCTCATTTTGAATTTCGATCCGCTCTTTAGCTTCAAGTGCTTGGTGGAGCCCTTCACTGTAGCGACGACCAGAGAGCATGCGCCCTGTGTGCTCATCAACAATCAAGAGTTCGCCATTCATAACAACATAGTCTTTATCGCGCTTGAAAAGCTCTTTTGCCTTAATCGAGTTATTTAGATATCCAATAAGGGTTGTGTTTGCAGCTTCGTAGAGATTTTCGATTCCCAGTAGCTCTTCAACCTTTGTGACGCCTTCTTCAAGAATTCCGATTGTCTTCTTCTTCTCATCAACTTCATAGTGCAATTCGCGTTGTAACTTCACTGCAATATTTGCAAACTCGACGTACCACTTGGTTGGTTTATCTGCTGGACCGCTAATGATGAGCGGGGTACGGGCCTCATCGATAAGAATTGAGTCAACTTCATCAACTACAGCAAAGTAGTGGTCGCGCTGAACGCAATCTTCGAGTGACCAAGCCATATTGTCGCGAAGGTAATCAAAACCAAATTCATTATTCGTTCCGTAGGTAATGTCGCAGTTATAAGCGGCACGTCGCTCAGTAGGTGTCATGCTGTTAACGATTACGCCAACAGTGAGTCCAAGGAAACGGTGAATACGACCCATCCATTCGCTGTCACGCTCAGCCAAATAATCGTTAACGGTTACGACATGAACTCCACGCCCTGCCAAAGCATTGAGATATGACGGAAGAGTTGCGACGAGAGTCTTTCCTTCACCTGTGCGCATTTCGGCAATATTTCCTAGGTGAAGAGCAGCGCCACCCATGATCTGAACGTCGTAATGACGTTGCCCTAATGTGCGCTTAGCAGCTTCGCGGACTACCGCAAATGCCTCTGGCAATAAATCATCGAGATTTTCGTCTTCTTGTAAACGCGCTTTGAATTGAGCGGTCTTGCCCTGGAGCTCTGTATCTGAAAGTGCAGAGATGCTTGCCTCAAAACTATTGACTTGATCAACTAGCTTGCTGAGATCGCGAAGGATTTTTCCTTCGCCGGCGCGCATAATCTTGTCTAAAATCTTTGACATTAAATAATTACCTTTCAGAAGGGAGTGCTCCCACCGCCATATCGTAGTGGTTGAGCCACGCAGGCAGTAACGGCTCCGATGGCCCTTATTCCCGCTTGATTTAAGGACTTCTCTGCAGCAAGAAGGGTTGCTCCAGTGGTTACAAGGTCGTCAACAAGTAGAACTCCCTGCGCTTCACCGCTCGGTAATTGACTAGAAAACGACTTACCTTTTACAACAAGAGAAGCGTTGAGATTATTCCAACGTTCTTCACTGTTTAACCCGCTTTGATCTTTCACTTTCTTTGAATATCCCAAGATAGGGGCCAACGGAATTTCAAATTTCACAGCTAAGGATTGAGTAATCACCTGCAAGAAATCACGGCCCCTAGCACGCACTGCCTGTGGACGCGAAGGAATTGGGACTAATGCAGCGATATGAAGACCGGGTTGATGAAAAAGTAACTGTTGAAACGAATGTTCGAGAGCGAAAATTACTAGTTCAGTTGATTTTCTTACATTGGATTCTTTTGCTGCTAAGAGAATGTGGCTGGCTATCGGAGAGTAAAGAACACTCGATGAAACTAATAGAGTTCTTTTTGAATCACGAGATAATTTCTGAAAGTATCTTTGATGTGACCATGTTGAGTTGCAATTTAGGCATAGTGCTAAACCCAGAGCAGAACAAGAAATACAACGCGTTGGAAATAGAACCTCATTCAATCCTCTTAAGAATTCCATATGGAAATCATCTATGAGAATTCATTACCCCTTTATTGGTAGAAGTACTCCTCGTGGAAATCTTCGGGTGTGGGTTTCAAGGGGCGACTCAAAATTTGAGTACCTGCAATCCGTGGCAAGGTGAGCACAAAGTTCGCACCGCGACCTGGTCTGCCCCATGCATCGAGTTCTCCA
>CAEZTL010000008.1_pt1 | contig 19745 bp, 22 predicted proteins | sample 7264221 | NCBI WGS metagenome assembly CAEZTL01 (sample SAMEA6813803, study PRJEB35770) | uncultured Candidatus Planktophila sp. | biome: Freshwater; feature: Freshwater reservoir; material: water | place: Czech Republic | collected 2017-08-18 | depth 0.5m m
ACTGCGTACTTATCCAGATCAGTAATTCCTTCGCTTGCCAGTACTTCATCATCGACATAGAAATTGCCGGTGGCTTCCTTAGCTGGACGATTGAGAATTATGTAGGCAGCATCTGCCAAAATCTCTGGGGTACGACATGCTGCTGTATCGATTCCTGGAATCATGGCGAGTGCTGCAGTGTCGATTGCGGTACGAGGCCATAAAGCGTTAGAAGCGATTCCATCGCGCTTAAACTCTTCAGCCATTCCAAGAACACACATAGACATGCCGTATTTAGCCATGGTGTAAGCAACATGGTTTTTGAACCACTTTGGGTTCATAGAGAGTGGCGGGGCTAGGTTGAGAATATGAGGATTGCGTCCTGCCTGGGCAGATTCGCGTAAGTAAGGGATAGCAGCCTGTGAAGTGAGGAATGTTCCGCGCACATTAACATCGAACATGAGGTCAAATCGTTTTGCCGGAGTTGCTTCAGTTTTAGTCAGGTTGATAGCGCTGGCGTTATTAATCAAGATATCGATTCCGCCAAATTCTTGCGCAGCTTGGCGCACCGCTGATTCAATCTGGTTCTCATCACGAATGTCGCATTGAATTGGAAGTGCCACTCCCCCTGCTGCGCGAATCTCATCCGCAGCGGTAAAGATTGTTCCAGGCAGTTTTGGATTTGGATCTGCAGTCTTTGCCGCGATTGCAATTGAGGCGCCGTCACGGGCAGCCCGAAGCGCTATCGCTAATCCAATACCGCGGGATCCGCCTGTAACAAAAATTCTTTTTCCGGCTAGAGACATTTACTTGCCCTTCTTTGACATTTTTTTCATAACGGCATCTGCAAACTCTTCGGATTCAAGTGCCAATGCGAAGATTTGGAACTCAGCCTTCATTACGGCTGCTACTGCATCGTGTTTGCTTGCTTTCATCAGAGCCTTGGTATTGAGAACAGCCTTTGGCGGTTGATCGGCAATTACTTTGGCAATAGCAAGAGCTTCGGCATCGCTATCGGTTACGACTTCAGCAACAAGGCCAATCTCTCGTGCGTACTCGGGTGAGAATTCTTCGCCGGTAAGGAAAATCTTGGCAGCTCTCTGATAACCAACGAGCGCCGGAAAGAGCATGGAAGATCCTGCCTCGGGAACTAAGCCAAGGGAAGTAAAAGGCATCGAAAAGCGAGCAGTGTGATCTGAAATCACAACATCACAGTGCAACAACATGGTTGTGCCGACGCCTACAGCGTGTCCTTTCACGGATGCAATCAAAGGCTTTGAAAAATTCAGGAGTGATCCTAGAAAAGCTGCAACTGTTGAATCCTCTGTTGTTGGAGGATTACTCATAAAATCCATAATGTCGTTGCCAGAGGTGAAGTTATCCCCGACTGCCGAGAGCATTACGACTCTGACGCCAAAATCCTCATTGGCCTCATTAAGTAAACGTGCTAAATCGGCGTACATATCCTTTGTGAGGGCATTCATCTTTTCAGGACGGTTAAATCGAATGATTTGAACCAGACCATCCATCTCGGAGGTTATTTGACTCATTGGACGAGTGTAGAGCTTGATAGAGAACAAAGAAAGTTGATTTAAAACAGAGAAAACCCCGTGACCATAAGGTCACGGGGTTTTCTTTTTCAATATCCAGAATTAACTAACGCTCGATTTTTCCTGTGATGAAATCTTCCACCTTATTGTGAGCCTGCTCATCAGTGTATTGCACAGGAGGGGTCTTCATAAAGTAAGAAGAAGGTGAAAGCAAAGCTCCACCAATCTTGCGATCAAGACCAATCTTTGCGCAGCGAAGTGCATCAATGATTACGCCTGCTGAGTTTGGTGAATCCCAAACTTCGAGCTTGTACTCGAGGTTAAGAGGAACATCGCCAAATGCACGACCTTCAAGGCGGACATAGGCCCACTTGCGATCATCAAGCCATGGAATGTAATCCGATGGACCGATGTGTACATTCTTCGCGCCCATATCGTGATCGAGCTGTGAAGTTACAGAGTTAGTCTTTGAAATCTTCTTTGACTCTAGGCGATCGCGCTCAAGCATGTTCTTGAAGTCCATGTTTCCACCAACATTGAGCTGGTAGGTGCGATCTAAGTGAACGCCACGATCATGGAACAACTTCGCCATGATTCGGTGAGTGATTGTTGCGCCAACCTGTGACTTGATGTCATCGCCAACAATTGGCAAACCAGCATCTTCAAACTTCTTTGCCCATACTGGGTCTGATGCAATAAATACTGGAAGAGCATTAACGAACGCGCATCCTGCGGCAATTGCACACTCTGCATAGAACTTTGCAGCTTCCTCTGATCCAACAGGAAGGTAGCAGATGAGAACATCGACTTTCTCTTCCTTAAGCGCTGCAACAACATCAACTTCAGCAGCCGTTGATTCAGTGATTGTCTCCTTGTAATAACGACCTAGGCCATCGAGAGTCTTTCCACGCTGTACAGAGACGCCAGTCTTTGCCACATCAGAGAACTTGATTGTGTTGTTCTCTGAAGCCCAAATTGCTTCCGCAAGATCAAGTCCGACCTTCTTTGCATCTACATCAAAGGCGGCAACAAATTTCACATTGTTGATGTGATATCCACCGACGACTGCATGCATAAGGCCAGGAATCTCCTGATCGGTTGCTGCATCTTTGTAGTAGGTAACACCCTGTACGAGTGAGTTAGCGCAGTTACCTACACCAACGATGGCAACTCGAATGTCACCAGCTCCTGTTGTGATCTTCACTTAGATTTCCTCTCGGTCGTAATCATTTCCTGCAACCACGCAATTTCGCGATCTGCAGAGTCAAGCGAATGGCGGCGCCACTCTTGAAGGTACTTATCGATTCCAATTGGAGACTTCTCCACCTCATCTCGAAGGATTTCTGCCTTCTCTTGAAGTCGACGTAGCCGTCCCTCAAGAATCCGAACTCGACTCTTTGTAGGAGTTGGGCTAAAGAATGCAAAGCGCACCTCAAAACCCTCATCCTCCCAAGCATCTGAGCTAACAGATTCAGTGAGCGCCTCAAATCGAGCTATTCCCTCTTTGGTGATGGCGTAGACAATTCGGGGGCGCTTGCTTCCGCGATCGACAGACTCTTCCTGGATGTTTCCAGCCAAGAGCATGCGACGAAGTTGCGGGTAGAGCACAGAGAAAGAGATCGCCTAGAAAGGGCCAAAGATGGTCACCATTCGCTTGCGAAGCTCATAGCCATGCAACGGTCCCTGCGCGAGCAGGCCAAGGAGAGCAAACTCCAGTGACTCCACGCGCGAGCGCATAATGGCTTCCAATTCTCTGAATATTACATTTAATATATCCATTCGATATATCTGGGCGATAGTTAACCCGAAATATGATGTAAAGGCAAAGGCAAGACCTATTTGCCCCTTTCGGCGCGTCGCTCAGGCTTGCTCATGCTCAATACCTACCCTTAAGGCGCCTTCCCTGACTTACCTGGCCACCGCCCTGGTGACCCTGGCCCCTTTTTGGGAAGGATCTATATGAACCTCAGTTGGAAGCTCCACGGAAATGGAAAATCAATCGCCCACGGCGAGGTTGTCTCCACGGATGAACGCCTCACCTGGCCCCGCACCGTCGGTGTCGGATTGCAACATATCGCTGCCATGTTCGGAGCGACATTTCTCGTTCCGATCATCACAGGATTTCCACCAACCACAACTCTCTTCTTCTCAGGAATCGGAACAATCCTCTTCCTACTTATCACCGGCAATCGTGTTCCGAGCTACTTAGGTTCTTCTTTTGCATTCCTAGGTCCTATCGGTGCAGCGATGGCAGATAAGAGCGCTGGCATGGCTGGCGCACTTGGCGGAATTGTATTTACAGGTGTTGTTCTTGCACTCGTCGGTGTCATTGTTAAATCAGCTGGAATCGGGTGGATTGATGTAATCATGCCGCCAATCGTTACCGGAACAATTGTTATGGTGATTGGTTTCAACTTGGCAGGCGCAGCAAAAGGAAACTTCACGAAAGAACCTTTGATTGCGATTATTACATTGGCATCAATTGCAATTATTAGTTCAGTATCTCGTGGCTTCCTAGGGCGCATCTCAATCTTTATGGGAATAATCATTGGTTACCTGGTTGCACTTATTCAAGGCAATGTTGATACCGCTGGAATCAAGGCAGCTGCTTGGGTAGCTGCTCCAGAATTCGCTACCCCAACCTTTAAGACAAATATCATGCTTCTCTTCTTACCAGTTGTACTGGTACTGATTGCTGAGAATGTAGGACATGTTAAGTCAGTTGCGGCGATGACTGGTAAGAGTCTTGATGATCAAATGGGTAACGCTCTCCTTGCAGATGGCGTTGCAACAACTCTTGCTGGTGCAGGCGGCGGTTCAGGTACAACGACTTATGCCGAGAACATCGGCGTAATGGCGGCTACTCGTGTGTACTCGACTGCTGCATATTGGGTTGCTGGTATCGGTGCGATTCTGCTCAGCCTCTCCCCTAAGTTCGGCGCAGTTCTCAGTGCAACACCGGCTGGTGCTCTCGGTGGCGTTGCTGTTGCTCTCTTTGGAATGATTGGTCTACTAGGCGCTCGAATCTGGATTGATGCCAAAGTAGATTTTGCAAATTCCAACAATCTCATTATCGCTGGTTCATCGCTGATTATCGGTATCGCCGATATCTCTTGGAGTCGCGGTCAGTACACCTTTACTGGAATCGTTAATGCAACTCTTGTTGCAGTAGTGGGTTACCAGATTATGGATCGGTTATCGAAACTCCGTAAATAGGTTGTAGTTAGCAAGTAAGTAGAACGCTAGGCTCTGCGAGTGATTCCAAGTCGTTATCCGGAATATCTCGTTGCGGCGATGATTATCATCCTCGCACCAGGGCCTAGCGTTCTCTTTGTTATTGCGCGGGCTATCGCCTGGGGTAAGAAGACTTCGGTGCTTACTGTCTTAGGAAATGTTTTAGGTTCTTTTGTGCTCTCTACCCTCGTCGCTCTAGGTGTTGGTCCAGTGTTAGAGAAATACAACTTGGCATATATCGGCGTGCAGTGGGCAGGTGGTCTCTATCTGATTTACCTCGGCTTGGATGCAATTAAAAAGCGATCGGTGCACGCTTCCGATATGACGAATCAGGGTCCTGTAGGTCCTACTGCATTTGAATCTATTCGTGACGGATTCTGGGTCGGAGCACTTAATCCCAAAGCAATCGTTTTCTTTGCCGCTGTGCTGCCTCAATTCATCGATATCGAAGGTGACTCTGTAACCTTGCAGTTATTCTTCCTGGGGCTCACATTCTGTGTTCTTGCATTTATATCGGATTCGACATGGGGATTACTTGCTGGAACTGTGCGCACCTGGCTCTCATCCAGTCAGCATCGATTAGAAAGACTCCGTGCCTTCGGAGGCGTAGTCATGATTGTTCTAGGAATTGCCATTCTTTACTCAGCAATTGTCAGTGGCTAGGGAGATAATGAACTTATGAATATTGAAAAACCAGATAAGCCCGCGCGTGAATTCATCGCTCCATCTGATCTCACCTTTGGTTTTTCAACCTGCAAGAGATGTATCTGGATTAAATACTGGTTCTCTCTCGAACTCAAGAAGGATTTTCCGCTAGTTAAGACTCTTTCGACTGTACAGGAAGAACATTTTCGTCGCGCTCCGATGCAAAGTATCGATTCTTCTCTGGCACCAGGAATCGTTAAACAGTGGGGCCAATGGTTGAAGAGCAAGAACCTCAGCGTGAATGGCGTTGAGACTCCATGGAAATTACGCGGCATCTACGATCTGCTGGGCCATTACGAAGATGGCACTGTCGGGATTATCGACTGCAAGGTTTCAGACTCGGATAGAGACAATGGTGCTTTTTATTCCCCACAGCTTGAAGCCTATGCATTTATGCTTGAGAACCCGCTGACTGGTAAGGCTTTTCCGGTTTCAACGATGGGGCTCCTGGTCTGGAATCTTGGAGGCGTTGCACAGACTCGCCCCAATGAATTTGTCACAAACGATATGGGTTTTGGGGTACATCAAAAATATATTCCTGTAGAGCGCAATCCAGATGCCCTACAGAATCTGTTGGCAGAGTTCATTACCGTTCTTGATGGAGATTGCCCAGAAGCTGGCGCCGAATGTCACGCCTGCAATTATTTAGAGGACCGCACCGCTTTAGAAAAGTAGCTCTCTCGGTTCTTAATCTTCGTTTGGTTCCAGCGCGGCTTTCTTTGGTGCGTAATCATCGACATATTCTTGTCCAGAAAGCTCTTGGATGCGCTTCATAATTTGGTCTGCGCATTCTCGTAAATGAGCTGGATCCTTCGGGTCGCCGTCGAAATACATCGGTTCACCAAAAGTCATTCCGACTCTCTTCACCTTCGGCATTACTGTTCCGGTCGGTTGAATCTTGTCAGTGTTAAACATAGCTACCGGAACTATTGGCGCACCTGATTCGATGGCAAGGCGGGCGATTCCGGTACGTGCTTTGTAAAGGCGACCATCTGGTGAACGCGTACCTTCAGGGTAAATGCCCAGACAATCACCTGCGGCGAGCACCTGAAGCCCTGTGATGAGCGCAGCTTCGCTGCGACGGCCACCCGAGCGATCAACTGGTACCTGACCTAACGCAATAAAGGTTAACTTTTTAATGAAGCCTTTAGGGCCTGGTGATGTGAAATATTCGCTCTTGGCAAGAAATGTAACTTTGCGGGGAACAACGAGCGGCATAAAAATAGAATCGCTAAAGGAGAGATGGTTTGAGGCGATAATCAGAGGACCTGTTGCTGGAACATTACGAAGCCCTTTTACCTTTGGCCTAAAGGCAAGCATTAGAAAGGGCGTTAAGAATGCCCTTAATGTGCCGTAAGGCAGGTTGTTCATGGAGCTAATCTATCGACTCTCTAGTCCTCTGGTCGAATATTTGAGAAAATTCCCTGCTTTCTCGCTCCATATGTAACGATTGGGTATGACCACCCCGCCAGGCGCCAATCACGGCAGTGCAGATGATGGCAGTGAAGAAGATGATACCGAGCTCATAAACGCAGAATTTGAATCTATGGTTGCAGGGCTATCTCTTGATCAATCCTCACCGCGTACTTATCTTGATGAGCTCGATGAGATTGAGAGAGAAGAAGTCATTTCTCTAAATTCAGAGCGGGCACTTTATGCAGAAGTGCCTGATGAAAAGATTCCTTTGCACCTAAAGTTAAGCACGATCTTTGAAGCAGTAAAAAAATGGTGGAACGGTGAGAACCGCGATGAAGGAGAAGATGGTGCCAAAATATGAGTAACTCAACTATCGCTGATTTTAAGTGGGGAATTTTAGGTACCGGAGGAATTGCTCGCGCATTTGCTAAAGATCTTTCTTTTCTGCAAGGTCATCGGGTAGCAGCAGTTGGTTCGCGTAATGCAGCAAGTGCCGCAGAATTTGTCTCACAATTCCCTGATGCCACTGGTTACGGTAGTTATGAAGAGCTTGTGGCCGCAGATGTAGATGCCGTTTATGTAGCGACTCCGCATACCTTTCATGCGGAGAATTCACTCCTTGCACTTAATGCAGGTAAGCCTGTGCTGTGCGAAAAACCATTCACAATCAACGCGCGAGAAGCGCGTGCGCTTATTGATAAAGCACAGGAACTTAAGCTGCCTCTTCTCGAAGCAATCTGGACTCGTTTCTTGCCACATATTCAACAGGTGCGAGAGATCCTAAAGAGCAATGCGCTTGGAGAGATTCACACAGTCATTGCAGACCATGGCCAATTTCTTCCAGAGGAAATTGCTCCCAGGCTCTGGCGACCCGAACTAGGTGGAGGCGCACTCCTTGATCTAGGTATCTATCCCATCACTCTCGCTCATCTTGTTCTCGGTGCACCTCAATCATTTACCGTCTCTGCCACTCTCACTGATGAAAAAGTTGATAATCAGATTTCAATGATTTTTGATTATCCGCAAGGGGCGCAAGCATTACTTAGCGCGACAATGCTCAATCGCACAGCGATTTCTGGTGTCATCTCTGGAAGCAAAGCTCGCCTCGAGATGGATGGCTTCTTCTTTGCGCCAACAACTATGCGATTAATTTCGCGCGATGGCCAGGTACAAACATTTCCAAATAACTATAAGGGGCTCGGCTTGCGTGAAGAAGCTGTCGAATTCGCCAGGATGGTTCGTGCTAATGAACTTGAATCACCACTGGCCCCACATGCAATGTCACTAGAAATAATGGAACTTATGGATGCCATCAGAGAAAAGATTGGCGTCCGTTATCCAACAGAGTAATCGCGTCCTACTTACGAGCTAGATCTGCTGCTCCAACTAAGCCAGCACTATTTCCTAAAGTTGCCGCAATAATTCTTGGCGATGGGTGCTTTCCTGCGAATGGAAGATATCGCTCTAGCGCATCCCTGGTTGGTGCCAAGAGAATCTCTCCCGCATCGATTACTCCACCACCGATTACAACAATCTCTGGATCCAAGATTGCTGAAAGAGATGCAATACCCGCTCCTAACCATTGTGCAGTTGTTTTGAAGGCGGCAAGTGCGACTTGATCTCCATCTCGCGCAGCATCAGTAATTGCTTGACCCGTTAAGCCTTCAAGGGATCCATCACCGCGTGAAAGCAGATTACGCGCAAGATCTGGACTCGCCGCAATTGCTTCACGCGCATGGCGAAGCAACGCATTGCCAGATGCATATTGTTCGAAGCATCCTCTCTCTCCGCAACCACAGAGATGGCCTTCAGGAAGAACGCGTAAGTGGCCGATCTCGGCTGCAACTCCATATGCGCCTCGCAATAAACCACCATTAACAATGATGCCACCGCCGATACCTGTACCAACTGTCACCATCAATAAATTTGAACTTCCCTGACCTGCACCGAAGCGAAGTTCGCCCCATGCTGCGGCATTGGCATCATTTTCTAGGATGATGGGAAGATCAATAAACTTGCGAAGCTCGCTTTCAAGATTTACGCCGTTCCATGCAGCAATATTTGGTGTTGCTAGCATTGTCTTACGATCTGATGAAACGAAACCAGCGGCTGATAATCCGATGCTCTCAACTTTATGATCAGCCAATAGCTCTTTAGCGACTTCGGCAATAGTGGCGATTAACTGCGCGCCGCCTTCGCGTGGCGTATCACGTCTGGCGCTCTTTAGAAGATTTCCTTCGATATCAACAACGCCGCCGAGAACTTTCGTTCCACCAATATCAACTCCGATTGTGTAGGACATAAGTCTTTAAACTATTCGAAGTGTGACTTGAGCTCTGCGAGAGCGCTATCAATCGTTGCTTTCTCGGTCTTTGCGATCATCATGCGCGGAACTGGCATCGAAAGTTCCACTCCAAGTTGGTATGTGACCTCAGTTGTGTCGCTATCAATAGCCTTGAGAAGATATTTTCCATCCATCGCAGTCATCAAATCTGCTTCATCAAGAGAGAAGGAGATTTCCGCGGGAGCGCCCGACCAATCGTATTCAAGGGTGGCGCGATCTTTCATGACACCAGCATCAACCGAGACATTGGCCTTGATGGCGCGTCCCTGGTCGTCGCTTTCGGTGACTTCGACCTTCTTGATTGAGCTCAGCCATTGCGGGTAGGCAGCGATATCAGTGAGCTGGGCTGCCACATCGGCTAGAGGGGCATCAACGATTACCGTTCCAGTTGAATATTCAGACATTCCACAAGCTTACAACCCTTTCCAAAATCTGCCTCTCGGCGCTAGCGTTGCCTCCATGAATGAAATAACTACTCCAGTCCTCGTCCCTGCTGCCACGCAAGGAAACCTCACCAATCTCATCGCAGAGCGCGCCCAATTCGAACCAGAGCGCATCACAATCTCTCGCCCATTAGGTGAAGGTTGGCAACCACTGACTGCTCGCGAAGTTGAATCAGATGTTCGTGCAGCTGCTAAAGGTCTCGTTGCAGCAGGTGTTCAGATTGGTGATCGCGTCGCGATTATGGCGAGAACGCGTTATGAGTGGACCATTCTTGACTTTGCATCTTGGTATGCAGGTGCAGTTGTTGTCCCAATTTATGAAACATCTTCACCAGAGCAGGTTGATTGGATTCTTAATGACTCCGGATCGGTTGCGCTCTTTGTAGAAACACCAATCCTTCGCGAAACTGTTGCGCCAGTAATTCCTGGACACACAAAGCACATCTGGGTAATGACAGATGATGTTCTCGAAGTTCTCCGCCGCGCTGGTGAAGGTGTGAGCGACGATGAGATTGAACGTCGTCGTGCCGCACTTACCCCTGATTCTCTGGCAACTCTCATCTACACCTCAGGAACAACAGGTCGACCAAAGGGTGTTCAACTTACACATGGAAACTTCCTCTCTGAGTGCGGCAATGTTGTTCAGGGTGCAAGTGATCTCTTCCTAAAAGAAGGTGGATCAACGCTTCTCTTCCTTCCTGTTGCTCACGTCTTTGGCCGCATGGTGCAGATTGGTTCAATCACTGCTGGTCTTCACTTGGCTCACTGTGGCGATCCTGCAACGCGCTTACCGCTAGATCTCGCTTCATTTAAGCCAACATTCGTACTTGCAGTTCCGCGTATCTTCGAAAAGGTATATAACGGAGCTGAAGCAAAAGCAGAAGCAGCGGGTAAAGGAAAGATTTTCCGCAAGGCTGCTGAAGTTGCAATTGCTTATAGCGAAAATATGGATGCAAAGAAATTCAAGCCAGGACTTGCCCTTAAGCACAAACTCTTCGATGCTCTCGTGTATTCAAAGATCCGTACAGGACTGGGTGGCCGCGTTGAGGCTGCAATCTCTGGTGGTGCTCCGCTCGGTGCACGACTTGGTCACTTCTACCGCGGTGCAGGTATCACAATTCTTGAAGGTTATGGCCTTACCGAGACCACTGCAGGTGCAACTCTTAACTTGAGTTCAGCACTTCGTATTGGTTCTGTTGGTCGTCCAATTCCAGGAACCTCTATCAAGATTGCCGAGGATGGAGAAGTTCTCATCGGTGGAGCAATCGTGATGAAAGGCTATTGGCAGAACGATGCCGCCAATCAAGAAGTCTTCGCGGATAAGTGGTTTAGATCTGGTGATTTAGGACGCTTAGATGAAGATGGATTCCTTTACATCACAGGGCGTAAGAAAGAACTTATCGTTACTGCGGGTGGAAAGAATGTCGCTCCTGCTGTTCTTGAGGATCGACTTCGCGCCCACCCACTAGTCAGCCAATGCATGGTCGTCGGTGATAACCAACCATTTATTGCTGCTCTCATCACAATTGATCCTGACATGGTCAAGGGTTGGATTGCTGCAAATAACAAGACTGGTGCAACGATTCCATCACTCGTGAATGACCCCGATCTAATTGCTGTGATTCAAACAGCGGTAGATGAAGCAAATAAGGCGGTCTCGAAGGCTGAATCAATCCGAAAGTTTGCTCTCCTGCCAACCGATTTCACTATCGCAGATGGTCAGCTGACTGCCAAGCTCTCAGTCAAGCGTCACGTAGTCGCTGAACAGTTTGCATCGACTATCGCAGGCTTGTATTCAAAAGAGTAACTTTCTTGGATAGCGCGAGCGAGCGAATTGCTCTCGCTCGCGCTCTCCATGATGGATTTGCTCAGGATTTAGTAGCCCTGCGTTTTCGCGTCGAATTCCTTGCGGACAGCCCATCTATTGACGGTAAAGACGCTCAAGAGCTGAAGAAGATATCGCTAGAGATTTCGCAAATAACGGAGAAGGTTCGGCGTGAACTTTTCAATCTGCGTGAACCCGTCTCTTCTAGGCAGAGCGCCGCAGATTTCGATGCATCTATTGAAAGTGTAATTGCGCCGTTTCGAAACCAGATAGAGATTGATTGCTCATCTTCTTATCTTTCGTTGCCGGCTCATCTCTGTGAACTACTGCTCCATGTCACTCCTGAGTTGATACGAAATACGCTCAAGCATGCTGGGGCTTCCCGCATTGATATCGCTATTGCACAGTTGGAGAATTCACTGCAATTCACCTTTTCAGATAATGGCAGCGGTGGGGCTCAAGAAAGCGAGCTCAGATACGGGCTCACTGGGATTCGCGAGTTAGTAGAACTTAACCAAGGTAATTTTTCGATTATCAATAAAGGTGGCGCTGAAATATGTCTGAACTTTCCCAGCCAAGGATCCTTGTTGTAGATGATCACCAGATAATTCGCGCTGCATTGATCCACGCGCTTTCGGTGCATGGATGTACGGATGTTTCTCAAGCAAATTCCTTCACACGAGCTACCGATTTAATTTCGCAGCAAAGCTTCACCCTAATAATCGTAGATCAGCATCTTGGCGATGGAGAAGGAATAAATCTTGCAGAGCTCGCCCTGAAGCGTAATCCAGAGGTAAAGCTTGCCCTCTTCACTTTTGAAGCTAGCTGGGCAGTTATTGAGCGAGCTAGAGCTCATGGATTTTCGCTCTTCATCTCTAAAGAAACCTCACTCAGTACCATCATGTCAGCTCTCGAAGTGGTGGTGCATTCCCCTGGAGGAATGGCAATCTATGCACCGTCAATTCCTAAAATGAGTGCGCTCCTCTCTCCACTTACCAAGAGCGAGATTGAAGTCTTATCCTTACTGAGCCAAGGTTTAACGGCGAGAGAGATTTCTGTTATTCGATATAACTCTGAAGCGACCATCAAGAGCCACGTTGCGGCTATCTTACGAAAACTTGGATCACGAAATCGAGTTGAAGCTATTCGAAAGGCCCGTGAAATGTCTCTGATTTCTACTTAGTAAAGAGAGAATTAAACTCCCGCGACCAACGTTTCCACTCCCAATTTTCAATAATCCACTCTCGTCCACGCTTGCCCATTCGCACACCCATTTCCGGATCGCGCAACAAACGAAGAATTGCATCTGCTACATCACTTGGATCGCGCCCATCCACTGCAAATCCTGTCTCGCCTTCGAGTAAAGCATCAGGTGCTCCCCCAGATTTTCCACCAACTACAGGCAAGCCGCAGGCACTTGCCTCAAGATAGACGATTCCCAATCCTTCAACTTCCAAACCTGCCAATCGAGAACGGCTAGGCATTGCAAAGATTTCACCGAGACCAATAAATTGAGGGATCTCTTGATAAGGGACTCTGCCCACAAAAGAAATATGCGATAAGACATCTAATTGAATCGCTCTCTTGTGAATGTATTCAAGGTGCGGACCCACGCCGACAAATAGTAAGTGGACATCTGGAAACTCTTTGATAATCAAAGGTAGCGCTTCTACTAATGTGTCTTGACCTTTTCTATGCACCAAACGGCCCACGCTGACAATTACACGCTTCCCTTCGAGTTCAATTCTTCTTCGCAAATCCGATAAATCGCTTTGTGGAGAGAAATGAATTGTGTCTATTCCCGGAGCTATATGCACCATAGAACGTTGATTGCTCTCCTTAAGTGCTCTCGAGATTTCACTCCTGGTGTATTCACCGAGAAAAGTCATGACATCCAGACCTGATCCGATTCGTCTGAGAAGAAAGTTAAATGGCCACACTTTTGCCCACCAGACTTCATGGCCGTGAGTGAGTGCAACTAAATGTTTTGCACCCGCCTTTCTTAATCCGTGAGCAAGAAGTCCGAGTGGCGCAGCAGCGCCAAAGAAAATTGACTTGAAGTCCTCTTCGCGCACAAGTGCCTGGGTGTTTCTCAGGACTCTCGGCGAAGGTAGAAGAATCTTCGATTTATCTCGAATTACGGTGACGCCAAAGGTTTTAAGCCATCGCTGATCGAACTCTGTAGTGTCACCTTGAGAGGATGTATAGACCGTTACAGAACCATGTGGCATACGCTCAATGAGACCGTGAATAAAAGTTTCGATACCGCCAGCGCGTGGACCGAAATCATTGGTGATGCATAGAATGCGAGGAAAGTCAGAGGACATTAGAAACGGCGAACCGCGACTAATCTCTTTGAGCCCATCGCTGAAGCACTTGCAATCTTGACACGAGAACCTGATCGAGGAGCATGCACCATCTTGCCGCCCCCGATATAGATTCCAACGTGAGAAACGGGGCGACCGAAGAAGAGAAGATCTCCGGGCTTCTTTTGGCTAAATGAAATTGATTTACCCATTCGTGATTGTGCTGCAGAAGAATGTGGCAGATTGACTCCGGCGGTCTGGAAAGCGCGCATGGTTAGACCTGAGCAATCCCAATTAACCATTCCATCTGCTCCGAAGACATATCGATCACCAATTTGCTTGAAAGCAAACTTGATAGCTAACCCGCCGCGACCTGATGCCACGTTAAGGGTTTTTGCCCGTTTGATTGAGTCAGCTTGGTCAGCGTCTTCACGCTCGCGGGCAAGGCGAGCCAATCGCTCGCGATCTTCTTTCTTAAGAGTCGCTAGTAGCTTCTCGGCTTTAACTAATTTTGCTCGAGCTGCGGCGCTCTGTTGCGCCAATCGCTTCTCTAAACTTTTTACCTGCGCAAGTCGATCAGATACTGTCAATGATGTTGCATTGAGCGCTTGGGTAGCACTTTGCAGTTTCTTTAACTGAATAGATTTCCTTCGAGTGATTGATTCCAAAGTTCCAGCTGATGAAAGATAGAGAGCGGGGTCGCTAGAAAAAAGAAGTTCCAAGCTTTGACTCAGTGAGCCAGACTTATACTGACTGACGGCTATTGCACCCAGTGAACGCGAAATCGAATCAACATTCTTTCCCTGAATCTCAGCTTGGGCTTGAATTCCCTGAAGGCTTCTCTGCAGGGCTGCGAGCTTCACTTTTGCCTCTTGTGCTCCTTCGGCCGCCGCCGTTGCCTCTTCTTCAAGAGAGATCACCTGGGCTTGAATCTGACTTAAGGAAGGAGCTGCAGATGCCTGTGGCGCCAGGAGGAGCGAGAAAGCCATCACTGGAGCCATTACTCGAGCCATTACTCGAGCTATGAGCAGCGCTAGAGATGCGGCTGAGTGAGAGCTCTGGCTCTTGAAAGACTCAGCACTTTGGACAGTCATAGCTCCAAGGCTAACCAGGGTGGGCGCTTGGTCTCAACTTATAGCCTCTCTTTACGCTCAATAAATCTTGTGAATTGGCCATATCCTTCGCAAATGAGCGTAATCGCCACTTTGAATGTCGGCGCAAATGGCGCGACTTCATTGGCTGGCTCATCGACAGGCATCTCTACTGCTGTCGATAGAGAGCGTTTTTTGAAACTGCATCGCCGAGCCAGTGTCCATATCGCGGGACCAAATAGCGCCTCCAGCGAGCTTTACACATCAACGAAAATTCCACTGGTGATTCTTACTCGCTCAACTCATAACGAGAGCAAGCAGGGGCGCGAGATCATCAATACCTCCAATGGTTTGCAAGGTGTGATGCGCGATATCAAATCTCGATTTCCTGCACCAATCGTTGTGGAAGCAGGTCCGACTTTACTGAAGGCACTGATAGAACAAGGGTGTATCGAAGAGATTGAGCTATCGATCTCGCCGCTACTAGGTGATGGCAATTTTATTGATTACACCGAGCTACTTTCTCACTTCAACTTAACAAGTGATGAAACTATTGATGGAACTCGATTACTGCATGGAAGATATAACGGCGACTCCACCTACCGCTAACACAATTCCAATGTATTGGACTTTGTGAAGTCGTTCGTGCAAAAACGCAAATGCCAAGACAGCGGTAGCAATGGGATAGAGCGCACCGAGAACCATAGCAATTGAAACCAACCCCTTGGTTGTGGCAACACCTAAAAGTAAATTGGCCAGAAAATCAGAGATACCTATACCGATAAGAAGTGGGATGTGTCGCTTTTGGACTCCACCAAAATTTCCTCGCTTAACAAAATATCCGACAGTTACAAAGAATGTTGTTACACGCATTGTTGTCATTGTAAGCAATGAACTTATCTCAGAACCGATACTCATAAAGGTCAATGCTGCGCCAAAACCACATGCTGCACCGAGTGCAAGCAATATCGGTTTAATGGGAAGCCCAGATGAAATCTCTGGACCACTTGCTAAGAAAGCCCCAATGATTGCGGCGACGACTCCAAGAGTTACCGGTCGTGAAAGTGACTCATCTGCAATTACTAGTGCAAATGTAAGTGGGATCAGAACGCTTAACGATGAGATTGGCGAAACTACTCCCATTCGACCAGTAGATAATCCCGCGTAGAGACATAACAAACCGGCATAACCGCTCAAGCCTGCAAGAGCACCATTGATGAGATAACCATCGCTAGCGAGATTTGGGGCGATCCAATCTTGCGAAATGATTACTAGAAGAATTCCGAAGATAAGTCCAAATGCCTGATTAATGCCGAGAACAACCATGGCGGGATACTTCTTACTGAGATTACCTGCGTGATAATCGGCACTCCCCCACAGCAGGCTCGATAGGAGCGCAAGGAGGGTGGCCATGTGAGCAGAGTACCTCGGCGCCTCCCCGATTTTGCATCACTTCAATTTAGAATTGCCCTGTGAAGACCAATGTGACATTCTCTTTTGAATCAATGATTGCAGTTCTGCGAGAATTCACGCCACGAGTAGAAATTATCTTGGAGGAAGTACCCGCTCCACAGAAACTTGCCCAGTACTCCTTTGCATTTACGGCAGATGTGAGCAACGGTCTACTGGGTGAAGGCGAAGATGAACTCGCATCTGGTCGATTCGTAATTCTCCACGAACCTGGTGGGCAGGATACTTGGGAAGGCGAATTTCGCTGCGTAACATTTATGCGGGCAACGGTAGATAGCGAAATGCATGAAGATCCACTACTCCCTGAAGTTGGTTGGAATTGGTTGCTCGATAGCTTGCAGGAAGCCGATGCGCTTTACAGCGCACCATCTGGAACGGTAACTCGAGTCTCTAGCGCTTCATTTGGAAAACTTAGTTCGCGCCACGATGAATCTGAAGTTGAGATACGAGCCTCATGGTCACCAATCCTGACATCAGCTGTCGAGTTGATTCCACATGTTCAAGCTTGGTGTAATTTTATAAGCGAGGTTGCCGGACTTCCTCCGCTTCAAGAAGGCGTTACATCTCTGCGCACAACACGTCGCCGTGGCTGAACTGCTCACCGCGCCTTACGATGGGCTTCCCAAACTCATTGCAACGCAATCGCAGTTTGAGGAGATGCTTACTCAACTAGCACAAGGTAATGGTCCCTTTGCCGTTGATGCAGAACGCGCTTCAGGCTATCGCTACAGCGCCCGCGCATACTTGATTCAGATAAAGCGCACCGGTGGTGGCTTGCACCTCATTGATCCGATTCCATTTGGCACCGATCATGCACTCTTTCAAAGATTAAATCAGCTCTGGCAAAACGAAGAAGTGATTCTCCACGCCAGTACACAAGATCTTCCATGCCTGCGTGAACTCGGTCTCAATCCCACTCGATTATTTGATACCGAACTTGCTGGTCGGATTGCAGGTATGCCTCGCGTAGCACTTGGAACTCTGACTGAAACAATTCTTGATATTTCGTTAGCAAAAGAACACTCTGCTCAAGATTGGTCAATCCGGCCATTACCTGATGATTGGCTTACTTATGCAGCACTTGATGTAGAACTCCTCGTTGATTTGCGCGATGAAATTGAGAAGATTTTGGAAGATAAGGGCAAGCTCAGTTGGGCAGAGGAAGAATTCTCGGCCATTCTTACCGCCCCCGCTGCTGCTAAACGCGTCGATCCTTGGCGGCGTACATCTGGATCTCATAAATTACGCAAACGCGAAGAGCTAGTTGTAGTGCGAGAGTTATGGATTAAGCGAGATGAGCTAGCGCGCGAACTCGATATATCGCAAGGTCGCTTACTTAGTGATCTTGCGATTTCAACTCTTGCAATTGCAAGTCAGATTCAGCCATTGACTAGCAAGAAGCAGCTCGAGAAGGCGCTTCGCCCCATAGGCATTCGTGCTCGCTGGATGGAGTATTGCGATCTTTGGATAACTGCCATCGAAGGTGCGCTAGCAATTCCCACCGAAGAGCTTCCGCCGCTTAAGGTCAAAGGTGATGGCTTGCCCCACATCAAAATTTGGCGTGAGCGCTTTCCTGAAAAATATATTCCGCTTTCACATGCTCGCGCCAGATTGGCGGATGCTGCATCAGAGCGAGAACTTCCGGTGGAGAACTTACTTACCCCTGAATTTATGAGAAAAATCTGTTGGAACTATGGCGGAAGTTCGGCGCTAGTTACTGATATCGCAAGTGATCTCGCGTCCTGGGGAGCCCGACAGTGGCAGATTGAAATCACTGCGCCAATCTTGAGTGCCTGTCTTGACGAGAAAGAAGCGCTGCCAGAGCCCGCAAAAGAGGAAGCGCTTGAGCAAGAGGGAGAAATTGAGGAAGAAAAAGGCGTAAGCGGATAGCGTTTTTCTTTACTGGCGAGTAACATAAAAGCCTCAGCGTGTGCACCGCACGCTGGCAATAAAGGAGCTCCTCGTGTCCCAGATATCCCCTCGTACCGTTGTCCTAGTCGATGCCGTGCGCACTCCATTCGGAAAAGCCGGTAGCTCATTTAATGGCACACGTGCTGACGATTTGATGGTCCGTGCAATTCGCGGATTACTTGAGCGAAATCCCAATCTTCCGATCAACCAAATTGACGATGTTTCAATCGCTGCTGCGACGCAGACTGGTGATCAAGGGATGAATATTGGTCGAAGCGCCGCCCTCCTTGCGGGAATACCTAACTCTGTTCCTGGTTATTCAATTGATCGCTGGTGCGCTGGTGCGCTCACCGCAACAACAACTATTGCTGGTGGTATTGCAATGGGAGCTCTCGATATTGGATTAGCTGGTGGCGTTGAGCATATGGGCAACCACCCAATGGGTGAACTCATGGATCCGAATCCACGCTACTTAGCTGAGCGAATCGTAGATACCGATGCGCTATCAATGGGAGCAACAGCTGAACGTTTACATGATCGCTTCCCAACTCTTACCAAAGAGCGAGCTGATCGCTACGCACTTAATTCACAGTTAAAGACTGCGAAAGCTTATGAAGAAGGAAAGATACAACGCGATTTGATTCCTACTGCGGCACGTTCTGCCGAACTAGGCTGGACAATTATTTCTGCGGATGAGGGACCTCGTCCGACAACAACCATGGAAGGCCTTGCTGGTCTAAAAACTCCATTTAGAGCAGCAGGTCGTGTAACTGCTGGAAACTCATCAGGACTTAACGATGGCGCAACTATCGCTTTGCTAGCGAGTGAAGAGAAGGCGAACGAACTTGGTCTGACAATCAAGGCAAAAATGGTGACATTCGCCTTCGCTGGTGTTGAGCCTGAGGTGATGGGTTATGGACCTGTTCCATCAACAATTAAGGCACTCTCAAAAGCAGGGTTAGATATTAAAGATATCGGGGCCTTTGAAATCAATGAAGCATTTGCGGTTCAGGTACTGGCATTTCTCGAACATTTCGGAATCGCTGATGATGATCCTCGTGTCAATCCATACGGTGGTGCAATCGCAGTTGGTCACCCACTCGCCTCATCAGGAGTGCGTTTGATGATCAACTTGGCGCGCACCTTCGAAGCGGATCCATCAATCAGATATGGAATCACCACAATGTGCATCGGACTTGGTATGGGTGGAACAGTAATTTGGGAGAACCCACACTTCACAGGAGGAAAGAAATAATGACGATTGCAATTACGCTGCCAGAAGGTGCGCCCGAAGAAGTTGTTACCGTCGCTAAAGTGCGAGATATTGATCTGGCGCCATTTGGCCATAAAGGCACTCTTGCGCTTATCACCCTTGATAATGGCCACGATCACAATCGTCCCAATACGCTCGGGCCTCAATCACTTGCATCACTTGATGCTGCAATCACTGAGGCACTTTCGCATAACCCAT
>CAEZTL010000010.1_pt1 | contig 17118 bp, 19 predicted proteins | sample 7264221 | NCBI WGS metagenome assembly CAEZTL01 (sample SAMEA6813803, study PRJEB35770) | uncultured Candidatus Planktophila sp. | biome: Freshwater; feature: Freshwater reservoir; material: water | place: Czech Republic | collected 2017-08-18 | depth 0.5m m
AAGAAGGCGCCCAATATTGCAAAGACACCAACAATCAATGGCATAGCGGATGCAGCGAGCGCTCCAAAGACTAAGACTAAAAGGAGAAATGTCAGCGGAATTGAAATTGATTCTGAGAGCTTGAGATCTTTACTGATCTTTTCAGTGATTGCATTTCCGATGACACCATAACCACTGGCATATAAATCGAAACCTGCTACCGAACCGTCGTACTCTTGCTGAAAAATCTTTCCGAGGCTCTGACTCTTGGGGCTGAATACATCTCCCTCGCCATAGACCAAAATGTAAGCAGCGTTACCGTCACTAGATTTAAGTGAAGGCGCTCCACCAGTAGACCAATACGAGACCGTCTTAGCCACGCCATCTTCTGCACCCATAGATTTTTCAAGAGCGAGCGCACGATCACGAATACCGACTTGATCAACACTTTCACCAGCGTCAACCATCACTACTACCGCTGGCTCGCTCTCATTGAGCGTATCGCTGATGTATTCGTAGACTTTATAAGAGTCACTGGATGCGATTGAGTATCCGCCTGAATCTAGACGGCTAAAGACCTGCGTTCCGACAACGCCAGAGATCAAAATCGAGAATACAAAGGTAATGACGGCAATTTTTTGGCGTCGAACGGCGAAATGGCCCAGTCTTTCGAACATTGGGAAAGTATGTAGTATTCGATATAGCTAATCGTGCAGAAAATGGGGGTAATGGCTGTGAGTAATATCTTTCCGGTCACAACCGATGATGAGCGCGACCCGCAAGAAGATGCGGGTGAGCAAAGTCGCAGAGATGCAGAGATTCAGGGCGATAAACCGCCCCATCACGATGATTAATTTTCGCTAGATGTTGGCTTAGGCGCAGAATCGGTTTTGTAGAAACCTGAGCCTTTGAAGACGACCCCTACCGCGGCATAAACCTTCTTTACCGGACCTTCACACTCGGGGCATTGGGTAAGGGCGTCATCGCTAAAGGATTGAACCGCCTCGAATCCATGATCGCAGGCTGTACATACATATTGATAGGTAGGCATCAGAGTGTGACCTTTCGCTCGGGCTCTTGGGGTAGCGCCTAAGTCTAAAGAGGTGACACGATAGGAGCGAATCGGCAGGGGCAAAGAGCCTGCCAGCACAGCTAATTGGCTGGGCTCATTGATAGCGCTACGAGATGGGGGTCGTGATGAAGAAGCTAATTGGTGCAACAACCCTTGCTCTTGGACTCGTCATCCTTACTGGCATATCGCCGGCGCTCGCTAACTCCATTATTTCAACCACTCCTACATCGGGCCAATCACTCGAAAGCGCACCAAGCGTGGTCACAATTACAACTGAACTTCCCGTTATGGAATTTGGAAATGAAGTTACCGTCACCGATCCATTAGGAAATCGCGTTGACGATGGCACACTTTCAATTGCAGAGAATGAAGTGGTTGTTGGACTTACCAATCTCACTCGAGTTGGGATTTATACAGTCACATACACATTGCTTGCTGAGAACGATCTTCCACTCACTGGGTCGTTTAGATTTAATTTTAATGAACCACAAGTGATTGCACCGGTAACCCCACAACCAACACCAACACAGAGCAGTACACCTACTGGAAATGATGCCGGTACCAACCTCTTTGTATTTGGTCTATTGCTTGCCTCACTTGTTGTAACTGTTGTTCTTGCGCGGTATGCACGAAAGCTGTATCGCGAGAGATGATTCTAAATCAAGGCGCGTATTACTTACTCGCCTTCGCAGCGATAGGTACGTTGCTCTCTGCATCTATTTTTATTCCAAATAAAGATGGATCTCTCTCTGAAGCAGCTTTAGCGGTTAAGAAAAAGGCATCACTTCTCACATTGCTTTGGTTCGTAACGGCTTTCCTAGTAATCCTCTTTAAAGTCTCTGAGATTTTAGGTACCTCAATTTTCTCCTCATTTGATTCGCAAACATTGACTTCATACTTAACCCAAACTGACTTGGGCAAATCAATGTTTATCCAAATTGTGATAATTGCGATTGTCTTAACTGCGCTGCCATTCATTAAACGTGCACTTCCACTTCTCATCTTCACGCTTCTAGCAATTGTGGGACTTACTTCACCTGTCTTTCAGAGCCACGCAGCAGCAGGAGGCTCGCACTCACTTGCAATTGGTGCGCTCGTGGTCCATGTTGTAGCAATTTCACTCTGGGTGGGTAGCCTCTTTGGAATTCTGGTAATCCCGCGTGAATTACGCATTACAGCCCTATATCGCTTCTCCGCCTTAGCGCTATGGGCAGCAATCGCGGTTTCAGTAAGTGGAGTCGCAACAGCCTTCACTAGATTGCAAGATCGCTCATCATGGAATAGCCAGTACTCATACATCGTGATTGCAAAAATCATTCTCACTATTGCTTTATTAGCAATGGGTAACGCAAATCGAAAAGCACTTCAATCTCGAGACGAGATGAAGTTAAAAGACCTGCTGCGTTTGATTTCTGTTGAGGCAATGGTGATGTCAGGCGTAGCCCTTTTGGGTAGTTGGCTTTCGCGGATACAGCCACCCATCGGCGATATTTCACAACTTACAATTGCTGAAATCAAAGTTGGAATGCCATCACCACCTCCACCGTCGTTACGTAATCTTCTTTTTGAGTACAACCCAGATGCCTTGATGATTGCAATTTTAATTGTTGCGACAGCTCTATATATCAAGGGTGTAATTGTTCTAAAGAAGAGAGGCGATTCTTGGCCTGTTGGTCGTACGGTTGCATTTGCAATCGGAATCGTACTTATCGATTTTGCGACTTCAGGTGGGCTCGGTGTTTATGCGCTCTTCTCATTTGAGTATCACATGATTGCCCACATGCTCCTTGGAATGGTTGCACCAATTTTTCTTGTGATGAGCGCCCCAATCACCTTAGCCCTGCGTACTCTTCCGCAATCGCGAGACGGACAGGAAAGAGGAGTAAGAAATCTGGCACTCACTGTGCTGCATTCTCGTTATTCGAAGGTGCTCACAAATCCAATTACCGCACTTGCCCTCTTTGATGGGTCGCTCTTTGTTCTTTACTTCACTGACCTATTTGGAACTCTTATGCAGAACCATGCCGGCCACTTCCTTATGAATATTCACTTTATTCTCGTGGGCTTTCTTTTCTTTAATGTCATCATCGGAATAGATCCAAATCCAAAGAGATATCCACACATTTTGCGTATTGTGATTCTTTTCGGCGCAATGAGCTTGCATGCTTTCTTCTCAATTGCATTGATGTCACAGACCAGCTTAATCGACGGCGGCTATTACGAATCTTTGCGTACTCCATGGATTACCAGCGCACTTGATGACCAAGAGGCAGGTGGTTCAGTGGGCTGGGCTATGGGAGAGATTCCTATGTTGTTGGCTTTGATATCAACCTTTATATTATGGATGCGTGAAGATAAGCGAGAGACGGTTCGGATAGACCGAAACGAAGCTCGCCTTGCTGCGATGGGCGAACCAGATGAGCTCGCGCAGTACAACGCTTATCTCAATAAACTACAAGAGCGCGATGCAAAGGATAAGTAGAGATGTCATTTGAGAATATCTATCTCCTGCCACAGGAGTACAACGACCTGCGCGCCAGCATCCGCGATTTAGCTGTAAAAGAGATTGAACCATTTGCACACGCAGTCGATGAAGATCATCGCTACCCACAAGAAGCACATGATGCGCTCATTAAATCTGGTCTCTTCGCAGCGCATGTTCCAGCCGAGAACGGTGGAGATGGCGCTGATGCTTTGGCAATCGTAATTATCATCGAAGAGATCGCTCGCGTCTGTGGATCATCTTCACTCATTCCTGCTGTAAATAAACTCGGCTCTGTTCCATTAATGCTTGGTGGAAACGACGAACAGAAGAACCGATGGCTCTCTCAACTAGCTAAAGGTAAAGGTTTCTCCTACTGCCTCTCTGAATCTGAAGCAGGCTCTGATGCATCTGCTCTCAAAACTAAAGCAGAACGCCAGGGTGATAACTGGGTAATTAACGGAAGTAAGAAATGGATTTCAAACGCAGGAATCTCTGACTTCTACACAGTTATTGCGCAGACGGATCCTTCGCTTGGCTCTAAAGGAATCACAGCTTTTGTAATCGAGAAGAGTGATTCAGGAGTTTCATTTGGTGCACCAGAGAAGAAGATGGGTTTTCGCGGTTCTCCAACGCGAGAAGTTTATTTCGATAATGTCACCGTACCTGATGACCGCCGAATTTCCGAAATCGGTAAAGGCTTTGCTCTCGCCATGGATACTTTAGATCACACCAGAATTACCATTGCAGCACAGGCACTTGGTTTGGCACAAGGAGCATTTGATGTTGCTAAGAAATATTCACATGAGCGCAAACAATTTGGTAAAGAGATCTTTGATTTCCAAGCGATTCAATTTATGTTGGCAGATATGGCGATAGCTATTGAATCCGCACGTCAACTTACCTATGCAGCAGCAGCAAAGAGCGAGCGAGGCGATTCCGACCTTAAATTCTTCTCAGCAGCATGCAAAACTTTAGCCAGCGATGTTGCAATGAAAGTAACTACCGATGCAGTTCAAATTCTTGGCGGATACGGGTATGTCAGTGATTATCCTGTCGAGCGAATGATGAGAGATTCAAAACTTACTCAAATTTACGAAGGAACAAATCAGATTCAACGAATTGTGATTGCTCGTAATCTTCCTTAACTCAGTGAGTTGTTTCAACCAGGCCGACGGGAACATCCCAAGAATCTTTTGGGAGAGATTGGCTTAGCAATTCGTGAGGAAAGACGATTCCGATTGTGTAGGCAGACAAATCTTTAAGTGCTCGATCGTAAAATCCTTTTCCTTGGCCTAAACGATAACCTGCCTTATCTATGGCAAGAGCTGGAACAAGCACTACCTCAATGGAGCTGGTATCTGTAATTGCATCTCCAATTGGCTCTGGAATAAATTTCTGTGAAGAAATCTGCTCAGGGCTACCGTCCCATTGCACCCACTCAAGATCATCACCCTTAATGCGTGGCAAGAGAATTCTTTTGCCTTGTGAGATTAAATGTTGATTGAGGGCGTGAGTATCTGGTTCATCTCCATATGAGAAATATGAAGCGATGGTTTGGGCTTTTTCTACTTGAGGGATTTGCGAAATGTGGAGAAGACTGTGAGTTTTATATTTTTCAGCCCGTTGCTTGCGAAGAATTTGACGCAACTCACTCTTGGATTGAGTTTTCATCGCGCCATCCACCATTTAAATCCCCTAGAAATATCTACCCAACAAGTAAGGTTAGCGATTATGGCAGAGCGAATGCGAGTTGATGAAGTCCTCACTGCGCTCTTAAATCTCTGTAAACCCCTAGAACCATTCGATATGCCGCTCCTGGATGCCCATGGAGCGACTTTGGCTGAAGATGTTTATGCTGGCGAAAGATTGGTCATGAAATCGGGTAGCCGTATCCGCTCGACTCAAATCGGATTAGCGGCATCGATTGGTCGCGATAATCTGTCAACCCGCCCGCACCCGCGTGTAGTTGTGATCTCTGCCGGACCAGATTTGGTCGAACCGGGCGAGACTCTAACTGGCACGCAAGAGTTCGAGACAAATTCTTGGTTACTTACTACAGCAGTTCGCGAAGTCGGCGCGGTCGCCTATCGCGTGCATTCGATTCCTGAGAATGAGGATCAACTGCAAGCCGTCATAGAAGATCAACTCGTGCGTGCAGATTTGATAATCATTAGCGGTGAGCGCCATGATGATTCTTTTGACTTGATTACTCGCACACTTTCGAAAATGGGCGAAATCACCGCGGTTGAAGTAGCTATCGAATCAAGCGGCCGCCACAATTTTGGTCTCATCGGTCCAGATAAAGTTCCAGTCGTTACTTTGCCAGGAGATCCTGTCGCCGCTTATATCTCTTTTGAACTCCTGGTCCGCCCAATGATCCGCACGATGCTGGGCGCTGCCACAATTCACCGCCCATCATTAAAGGCTCGTTTAGAAAAGGGTCTTGAATCAAACCCCGATACCAGGTCATATATTCGAGCAATATTGAGCGAAGACGGTACATCAGTCGCCGCTTTGGGTTCACAAGATGAGCAAGCGACCTTGTCTGACGCCAATGCATTTATTGCAATCCCAGAGGGAGAAAGTGAAAAACCCGCTGGAGCAGAAGTCACCGTTGTAGTTCTCGAGCGCCGATACATCTAAGAATGTGGCCGGTCACTCTTGCGGGAGAATATATCCTCTTAAGGCCTGCACGATTTCGCGATAAGTCACAATGGGATGCCGTTCGTGCAGAGAATAAAGAGTGGCTCACGCCCTGGGAAGCAACCCTTCCACGCGTGCCGGAAGAAACCCCCGAGAGTGAATTTATAAGTAAGCGCCCTTCGTTTTATTCAATGGTGAGCGCCATTAATCGCGAGGCCCGCGCCGGCCGTTCGTACTCATTTATGATGTGGAAAGATGCAAACCTTGTTGGCCAAATCACCATGGGTGGCGTCATTTTCGGCGCCATGCGGGGTGCTCACATCGGATATTGGATTGATCGCAATTATGCCAACCAAGGATTAACTACGGATGCGGTAAATACATTGACCCGCTTTGGTTTTGAAGGCCTGGGGCTGCATCGGATAGAGATCAATGTTCGCCCCGAGAACGCAGCATCTTGTCAGGTTGCACTTAAGGCGGGGTATCAATTTGAGGGCGACCGGCCAAATTTTCTGCATATTGCGGGTGCTTGGCGAGACCATAAATGCTTTGTGAAAGTTAATGATTTAGTGGAATAAACCCCACTTAAATCCCAGAGGTTTATCACCCTTACACATAAAATTCTCCATCATGGCGTCCGCAATTATCTACCTAGCAATTATTGGTATGTGGGTTGCCTATTTCTTGCCTCGCTGGCTTCACAACAAGAATGAATTCTCGGGCAAGCATGTCGAAAGATATAAGAGCGCACTTCGCGTTGTCGCAGGAAATACACCTGGAGCTCGAGTCGGAAGTGGTGTTATTTACACCGATGTCGATCGCGTAGCTCGAGTAGCACAACAGTTGTTACGCCGAAGAATTATTTTCGCAATCATCACACTCTCACTCATCGCAACATTGGTAGGTGCCTTTATGCAAACTATTGTCGCAACTTCGATTTTCGTGCCGCTGAGCGCCATGATTATTTACATCGCATTCGTGAGACGCCAAGAGAATGCCAATGCAATTCAGCATCGCCGTATGGATCAAATACATCGCCGCACTGAAGGCGTCTCACACACTAATTTCTCTGATGTTCTGGCAACTAAAAATTCAACTGATCACTGGGTTCCATTTGCAGAACGCGAAGTTTCTGGCGTGACACTTCTTCCTAAGGGAACCGCCGCAGCACGCGCTGAGTGGAAACCTAACGAGATTCCTATACCAACTTATTTGAGTGCACCGAAAGCAGTTGCTCCAAAGCGAACAATTGATTTAACGGAGCCTGGTCGTTGGAGTGAAGAACAAGAGCGTCTTGAGCGCGAAGCACTTGCTGCCGCTGCTCCATCACGCGATGAAATCTTTGATCAACAACTCGCGGATGAAGCAGTTGAGCGTTTGCGTGCTAACAGAGCTGTGAATCAGTAACTAGTAGTTCTTAAATCCAGCTTGGTAGCCACATTCGATTTAGCCAATCTTGGTATGCAATAAGTTCGCCGGTATATAACGGCAAAAAATAGATGAAATTTATAGCAATAATCGCAACGAGTGCGATGATTCCAATTTCACCAAGCTGGTAACTTCGCTCGCTCTTGCGCCTTTGATGCGATAGGAAGAGCTGGGCACAGTAAATAAGTGCGAGCACCATAAACGGTAGAAAAACAATTGAGTAGAAACCAAAGACAGTCCGTTCTTGGAAGAAGAACCAGGGAAGATACCCAGCTGCCATTCCAGTGACAATAACTGTCGCTACCGGATCAACCCTTCTTAACGCTATTGAACGAATCCAGAAGCCGATTACAACAGCGAGGGCGATGGTTGCACTCCACCATAAAAGCGGCGTACCCAAAGCAAGCACTTCTTGCGAACAGGAATCCGCTCCACAACCCGATGGTGTTTCATAAAAGAAACTCGTCGGACGTCCTTGGATCAGCCAACTCCAAGGATTAGCTTCGTAATTGTGGGGAGTAGATAAGTTGCGGTGAAAACCCAAAATCTCTTCATGATAATTCTTGAGTGCTACTAATGGATTGCTGCTTGAGTCTCTCTTCCATCCTCGATCGGAGAAAAACCATCCTGACCAAGATGCTAAATAGGTTACAACAGGAATAAATCCAAATGCTACAAACACTCGCGATGATTGCTTTAACAGATTCTTTCCATCAAAAAAAGTAAATGCACGATAGAGAGCAATTACGCCGAAGAGCGCAAGGAAATAGAGTCCGCTCCACTTTGTACCTATCGCAAGTCCTAAGAAGAGTCCGCTCCAGTAATAACTCTTCCGAATAAAGAAATATGTTGCAATCAGAGTAAAGAGTGCAAGAAAGTTATCCAATAGAGCTGTGCGTGAATGAACTAGAGCAAGGCCATCAACAGCCATAAGTATGCTGGCAATTATTGTTAAGAAAGGAGAGTAAAAAAGGCGATAAACAATTGCTGCAATAAGAAGAATCAGCAAAGATCCCGCAACTGCAGTAGCGATTCGCCAGCCAAGGGGATTGTCACCAAAGAGCTTGATACCTGAGGCAATCATCCACTTACCGACAGGGGGATGGACTACAAACTCCGCTGCAGAGCCATCTACTTCGACGCCGTAGGCCAATAAGTCGCGCGCACCATCAACGTAGTAAACCTCATCAAAGATAAAGGTTTTGATTGATGCAATATTGAAAAGTCTGAGCAAGAGTGAAGCCGTTGCGATAACCACGGTTGCAATAATCAGCGGTGCAATCGCGATAATCATGTGTAAAGAATATGGGAAGATAGCGATATGGCACTCACCCTGGCAGCGACTCCGCTCGGAAACCCTTTAGATGCGAGTCCGCGTCTTAAGATGGCTATTGAGAGCGCCGAAATTATTGCAGCCGAAGATTCGCGCAGGTTTCATAGATTGGCCTCTGATATTGGAGCTTCGTTCTCAGCGCGAATCCTCTCCTTCTTTGAAGGAAACGAGACAGATAGAACTGCAGAGTTAATAGCGCTTTTGCGCGAAGGCCGAAGTGTTCTAGTACTAACTGATGCGGGTATGCCAACAATTAGCGATCCAGGTTTTCGTTTACTAAGGGATGCAGTCGCAGCAGGTATTGAGGTTCATGTAATCCCAGGTCCAAGTGCTCCAACTATGGCGATAGCTTTATCTGGATTGCCAACAGACCGCTTTACCTTTGAAGGTTTTGCCCCGCGAACATCTGGCGCTCGAATCGCATTCTATGAATCGCTACGGTTTGAAGAGAGAACAATGGTGCTCTTTGAAGCCCCTCATCGCCTCTTGGATTCTCTTCAAGATGCGCAATCGATTCTTGGTAGCGACCGTGCCGGTGCAATCTGTCGTGAAATGACAAAAACCTATGAAGAAACAATTCGAGGAACTCTTGCCGAACTTATTGAGTGGGCGCAGAGCCACGAAATTTTAGGTGAAATCACCCTCGTCTTTGCAGGCGTTGAGGTCGGAACAGAAACCGCTACAAATTCTCAGATGGTTTCACGGGTCCGTGAATATGAATCGGCCGGGATGGATCGCAAAGATGCCATTGCAACCGTTGCGCGTGAGCTCGATATACCGAAGAAGCTTGTATATGCGGCGGTAGTTGAAGCCCAGCGTAAGAATTAACTGCAGAGAGCGAATAAGATTGGCAGATGAAGTCTTTCTATCTGACGACTCCGATTTACTACGTCAACGATGCGCCCCACATTGGCCATGCCTATACAACGGTAGCTGGTGATGTTTTAACACGATGGCATCGCCAACGCGGTGAATCTGTCTGGTTCTTAACTGGCACTGACGAGCACGGCCAAAAAGTAATGCGTACAGCGCAAGAAAATGGCGTACCACCGCAAGAGTGGGCAGATAAATTAGTTGAAAACGCATGGAAACCTAATTGGCAGGCTCTGAATATTGCCAATGATGACTTTATTCGCACAACAGAACCACGCCATATGGAACGCGTGCAGAAATTCCTTACTTCACTTAAAGATGCTGGATTTATTTATGAAGGTAACTATGAAGGCCCTTACTGCGTGGGCTGTGAAGAATTTAAATTACCTGGAGACTTAATTGATAGTGAAGGTGGCAAACTCTGCCCAATCCATAGCAAACCAGTCGAAGATGTAAAAGAGACAAACTGGTTCTTTAAGTTATCTGCTTTTGCGCAACCGTTAATCGATCATTACAAGAGCAATCCCGAAGCCTGTCAACCAGAGTCTGCCCGCAATGAAGTTCTAGCATTTCTCGAAGGTGGAGTCACTGACCTTTCTATCTCTCGCTCAACATTTGATTGGGGTATTCCGGTTCCTTGGGACACCAACCAAGTTGTCTATGTTTGGTTTGATGCTCTGCTCAATTATGCAACCGCTGTTGGACTTACAGATGATCCTGCTTCTGAAGGCGGAAAGAAATTTGCGCAAACTTGGCCAGCTGATGTTCACCTTGTCGGAAAAGATATCTTGCGCTTTCATGCTGTTATTTGGCCAGCGATGTTGATGGCAGCAGGTCTTGCTGTACCAAAGAAAGTTTTTGCACACGGGTGGTTATTAGTCGGCGGCGAGAAGATGAGTAAATCTAAGCTCACTGGAATTGCACCAGCAGATATCACGGATCACTTTGGGGTAGATGCATTCAGGTATTACTTCTTGCGCGCTATACCTTTCGGCACAGATGGCTCTTTCTCTTGGGAAGATATGAGTGCGCGCTACACATCTGAGCTCGCTAATGACTTTGGAAACCTTGCTTCACGACTTGCAGCAATGGTTGAGAAGTATTGCGGTGGCGTGCTTCCTGCGGTCGCCCATGATGATTCACTTTCAGCAGCGCTAAAAGAGTGTGTAGATAAGGCAGATACTGCTATTGCTGCGCTTGATTTCCAAGGCGGAATAAATGCGATTATGGATTATTGCAAGCGGGTAAACGGTTATGTCACATCGACTGAGCCATGGATCCTCGCTAAAGATCCAGCAAATCAAAGAGCGGTCGAAGATATTCTCTACAACACAGCAGAATCGCTACGAGCACTCTCAGTCTTGTTGCATCCGGTAATGCCGGCAACAACCGAAATTCTCTGGGAATCTCTCGGCGCTAATGGCTCGCTTGGCGCTATTGGTGCACAGAAAATTAGTGACATTGCACGCTGGGGTCAGCTACCAGCTGGTGCAACAATCACAAAAACTCCAGTTCTCTTTCCTCGCCTTGAGGTCAAGGAGTAATTCTTCATGGCTGATCGCCACAACCGCGATATTGATAGAGAGTTTGCGCCACTACCAGAACCATTGCCGGTACCTGTTGCAGATGCACATGCTCACATCGAAATCGTTACCAACGATTCTCCAGATTCAGAGTCGGTGCGCACAATCTTGGATCAAGCACAATCAGTTGGAGTTACCCGAGTAGTGCAGGTTGGTTATTCCGCAGAACAATCGCAATGGTGTGCGACTCTGGCAGATTTATACCCGGGCAGAGTTTTGGCAGCCGTGGCTCTACATCCGAACGAAGCGCCAGTAGTTGAAAACTTAAAAGCTGATTTAGCGGTCATTGAAAAGTTAGCGCAGCAACCTCGTGTACGCGCAATTGGCGAAACAGGCCTTGATTACTTTAGAACTCCACCCGAACTAAGGTCGGTGCAACAAGATTCATTTAAGTGGCACATCGAATTAGCGAAGAAGACAAATAAAGCACTCGTAATTCACGACCGCGATTCACATGATGATGTCCTGTCAATTCTGCTTGAAGTCGGCGCTCCCGAAAAGACTGTCTTTCATTGCTTTTCAGGTGATGTAGAGATGGCAAAGAAATGCATCGACCGCGGTTATGTTCTCTCTTTCGCCGGCACAATGACATTTAAGAATGCACCAGAATTACGGGAAGCGCTCAAGCTTGTGCCACATAGCCAGCTACTCGTTGAAACTGACTCTCCTTTTCTTGCCCCGTCTCCGCATCGCGGAATGCAGAACACCCCAGCAATGATTCCAACAATTGTTAGAGCGATGGCGCATGAGCGAAATGAAGATTTAGGCGAGCTTTGCAACGCACTGTCGATTAATACTGAGCGCATCTTTGGTTCATTTGCATGAGCCTGCTTGGTGCGGCCGAAATCCGTGAACTAGCAGAATCTCTCGATCTCAAGCCATCAAAATCACTAGGTCAAAACTTTGTCCATGATGGCAACACCTGTCGCAAGATTGTTAGAACCGCAGGAGTTACAGCGGATGACATTGCTCTAGAGATTGGTCCCGGACTTGGATCATTAACTCTTGCGATGATGGAGCAGGCTGCTCATGTGATCGTGGTTGAGATTGATAAGCGATTAGCCGATCAGCTACCTATTACAGTTGCAAAACATGCTGAGGACCCAAGTAAGTTAACAGTTATTAATCGTGATGCACTGCAGATTGATTCACTGCCAGTTGACCCAACTGTTTTGATTGCCAATCTTCCTTACAATGTTTCAGTACCTGTCTTTCTGCATATGCTCGAGATTTTTCCAACGCTGCGAACCGGTGTTGTTATGGTCCAGGCAGAGGTGGCAGATCGTTTAGCTGCAAAGCCTTCGACTAAAGAATATGGCGTCCCGAGTGTGAAGGCAGCTTGGTGGGCTGATGTCACAGGCGCAGGAGTTGTCTCACGCCAAATTTTTTGGCCCGTACCTAATGTTGAATCAAAGCTTGTGGCATTTACTCGCAGACTGACACCGGGTGACGAAACGCTTCGAAAGCGAGTCTTTGCAATTATTGATTTAGCTTTTGCACAACGGAGAAAGATGTTGCGCTCAGCACTATCTTCACGTTACGGAGGTTCAGCGGCAGCTGAATTACTTTTGAGCGGGGCGGGAATAGATCCAACCTTGCGTGGCGAAGCCCTAGAGATTGGTGCTTTCTGCGCTATTGCCGCACACGAAATAGAGATAGGGTCGCAAAGTGGCGCTTAACTCGATAACTGTAAAGGTACCTGCAAAGGTAAACCTGCAGCTCTCTGTAGGGCCACGCGAGCCAGACGGCTATCACAATCTCGTCACTGTCTTTCAAGCAGTTTCAATCTTTGATGAAGTAACTCTCACTAAATCACATGAAGGTAGTGGGGTCACTATTGCAGTAACAGGTGATCAAACACATGGCGTTCCCGAAGATGGCTCTAACCTGGCAGTAAAAGCAGCGCAATTAATTGCCGAGAAGTTTGATTTTGTTGCCGATGTACATATCGAGGTAAGGAAATCAATCCCTGTTGCCGGCGGAATGGCAGGCGGTTCTGCTGATGCTGCGGCGACACTTGTAGGAATGGATGCGCTCTTTAAGTTAGAAGCATCTCGCGAAGAACTTTTAGCTCTCGGCAGCGAACTCGGCAGCGATGTTCCATTTTTGATTTTAGGTGGCACAGCTATCGGGACTGGCCGTGGGGATCAATTAACTGCAGCCCTCTCACGCGGTACCTATCACTGGGTTTTCGCACTTTCTACAGTCGGACTCTCAACCCCAGCTGTTTATTCCGAATGCGATCGAATGCGTGCAGAGCGAGAGATTGCAGCGCCAAAGGTAAGTGATGCGCTGATGCAAGCGTTATTAACTGCCGATCCTGAAGCAGTCGGGCAATCACTAATAAATGATCTGCAATCAGCGGCTTCTTCTCTGCGCCCGGCACTCACCTTGATATTAGAAGTTGGTCGTGACTACGGGGCACTTGGAGCAATTGTTTCAGGCTCAGGACCAACCGTTGCATTTTTAGTTGCCAATGAAGAAGCTGGACTTGATTTAGCAGTAGCACTTACTGCAAGTGGTGTTGTTGGTAGCGTCGCCCGAGCTACCGGCCCAGTTCCGGGCGCCCGCGTTATCTAAAGGCGGTAGCAAGTTGCCCGAACTACCAGAGGTTGAAACTGTTCGTCGTGGATTAACAGCACTTGTCAGCGGTTATCGAATCAACGAGGCAGAAGATTTACATCCACGCGCAGTTAAATCTGAGTCAATCGCTCCACTAGCAAACCTCGCAGGTGCCAAAATTATCGGACTTAATCGTCGTGGAAAGTTTCTTTGGTTCGAACTCAATCGTCCTTATCTCTTAGTTGCACACCTGGGGATGAGTGGTCAGTTTTTGATTAATCGTGAAGATCGCCCTCAAGCAAAGCATGTGCGGGCGCGATTTCATTTGCAGCGCGGCCTTCGTAAGCGCGAACTAATCTTTAATGATCAACGAACCTTTGGTTGGCTATCAATCGAAGATAGTATTGAAGGAATTCCAACAAGCGCCCAACACATTGCCCCAGACCCTTTTGATGCACTTTTTGATAAGTCTGTAGCGATAAAGAATTTTGCTAAGCGGAATATCAAGATCAAGACAGCGCTCTTAAATCAGGAGATCATGAGCGGAGTCGGCAATATCTATGCCGATGAGACGCTCTGGCGAGCAAAGATTCACCCCGAAACTTCAACTTCTGAGCTCACTTCGAAGAAGATTGCCCGAATTATCGATTGCGCTACTGAAGTAATGAGCGAAGCGATTGCCCAAGGTGGAACTTCATTTGATGACCTGTATATCAATGTCAATGGTGAAAGTGGTTTCTTTGAACAATCTTTGGCTGCGTATGGCCAGACAAATCAGCCGTGTCCGAGATGCGGGAGCCCCATAAAGCGAATAACCTTCGGAGCGCGTTCATCACATTTTTGTCCACGCTGTCAGCGTTGACATCAAATGCACGGCATATCAAATAAAGGGGAGAAGAACATGGGAACTTGTAAATGCGGTTATTCAACTGATGCAGAGAAGAACTGCAACGGAACACACAATGTCGTTAAGGCAGTTAAAGCAGATATCATCGCAAAACTTGAAGCGAATGGATTTGCTGAAGCTTCTGATTATCTCAAAAGTAACTAGTTAGCTTTGCGGAGTTTCAGTATCGAAGTTTGCAGCAAGCTTGCTCAATAAATTTGCTAACTCTTCAAACTCATCTTCACTGAGGTCCGTTAAGAATGTTCGCTCGTACTTAACAAGTTGATCCAGCGCTTTATCAACCTTATCCATACCAAGTGCCGTTAAGGTAACAAGAGAGCCCCGTCCATCATTTGGATCTGGTAAACGAGTGATGAGGTTGAGTTCTTCTAAGCGGTCTAGTCGATTCGTCATCGTGCCGCTTGTAACCATAGTTTCCTGCATCAACTGACTTGGGGTTAGCGTGTGCGGTGAACCGGCACGACGCAGCGCCGCCAAAACATCGAAGCCCCAAGTCTCAAGCTCAGCAAATGCATCTTTACGGGCTAAATCAAGATGTCGCGAGATGCGAGTGATTCGACTAAGAATCGAAAGCGGGGCCAAATCTGCATCAGGCCTTTCGCGTTTCCACGCAGCAATGAGGCGATCTACTTCATCGCGGTATCCATCGCAGTGCTGATTATCCGCGTGCTGATTATCCGCGTGCTGATTTTCCGCGTTTGGGGAGCCCATAGTCGAAGGTTAGTCGCATCTAGGTAAGTATTGATTGGGTCAGTTTGGAATCTCTGCCTTAGATAAGGGAGAATATAGGTTCCGCCATTGTGTAGTGGCTAGCACATGGGCCTTTGAAGCCCAGGGTCCAGGATCGATACCTGGTGGCGGAGCAATGTAATGCTCAGCCCGAGTGAGTGGCGGAGCAATGTAATGCTCAGCCAATCGAAGTGGCGGAGCCATCAGACGGTAGACTCTCTCTATGAACCTTGCGACCGTGGTTGTTCTAGCGGCAGGCGAGGGCACACGGATGAAATCTGCAACACCAAAGGTTCTCCACACAATCGCTGGTCGATCACTTCTCGGTCATGTTCTACACGCTGTCTCAGCGCTTAATCCTGCAGCTACTCGTGTAGTCGTTGGATCAGGTCGCGAAGCAGTTGAGGCACATATTGCATCGATTGCACCTGGCGTCACAACAGTCTTTCAAGAGCATCGCGGCGGCACGGGACATGCAGCACAGTTGGCGCTCGCTGGATTAAATTCAACAGGAAACATTCTAATTCTCGCCGGTGATACTCCTTTGCTTACAACCCAATCGCTAGCTTCCCTGATTGAGGCACACGAAGCTGGTGGATTTAGCGCATCTGTCTTAACTGCAGAACATCCAGAACCCACGGGCTATGGACGCATTATTCGTGGCGATGATGGATCTTTACTTCGAATTGTTGAAGAGCGCGATGCCGATGATTTCGAGAAAGAGATTGAAGAGATAAATTCTGGTGTTTATGTCTTTGATGGCGCAAAGCTTGCTGGCGCCATCGGAAAGCTCCGCAATGATAATTCGCAAGGCGAGCTATACCTCACTGATGTAATCGAGATTTTGCGTAATGAGGGTGGTGCTATTTCTGCACTCTGTATTGATGACTTTACTGAAACTCTTGGCGTAAATGATCGGGTACAGCTTGCTGAATCTGCAGCGTTATTGCGCGATCGCATCAATGACGGACTGATGCGCAGTGGAGTAACAATCGTTGATCCAACAACAACATGGGTCGATGCGACCTCAATAATTTCGCAAGATGTCACACTTTTGCCTGGCACTGCTATCAGTGGCTCAACAACAATTGGAGCAGGCGCTGTCATAGGCCCACGCACCACATTGCATGACTGCACGGTTGGAAACGGCGCCGATGTGAAAGAGTCTTACGCGGTCTCTGCAGTTATCGGAGAAAATTCCAGTGTTGGACCGTTTACCTTTCTTAGAGCTGGCACAGTCTTAGGTGCAGATACACGTGCTGGCGCATTTGTTGAGATGAAGAACGTCGCGGTCGGCGATGGCTCTAAAGTGCCTCACCTTTCATATGTTGGTGACGCAACGATTGGTGAAGGCACAAATATTGGCGCCGCCACAATTTTTGTTAATTACGATGGAGTCGATAAGCACCACACCGTTGTCGGCGACCATGTCCGCATCGGAAGCGACAGCATGCTGGTTGCCCCTGTGACTATCGGAGATGGTGCCTACACAGCAGCAGGATCAGTAATTACTGAAGATGTTCC
>CAEZTL010000011.1_pt1 | contig 16397 bp, 17 predicted proteins | sample 7264221 | NCBI WGS metagenome assembly CAEZTL01 (sample SAMEA6813803, study PRJEB35770) | uncultured Candidatus Planktophila sp. | biome: Freshwater; feature: Freshwater reservoir; material: water | place: Czech Republic | collected 2017-08-18 | depth 0.5m m
ACAATAGATAAGCCTAGTCGCGTACTCTTACTCCATGACCCCGGCACCTGGTGCGGGCAGCGAAGTTCCGAAGAAAAAGCGTAGGCGTAAGCGCCCTACGAATCGCGCCCCACAGAATTCTCCCTCATCGCTCGAGGGCGCACGCAGCAATAACGCCAAGAACGATGGCGGTAAAGCGGCACCTGCTAAGCCCCCTTATGCCAAAAGAGTTGATGAGGTTTCTGCTGGCGGTTTAGTCGTAGATACCACCGGAAAACTCGGCCTACTTATTGGTCGGCGAGATCTAAAGGATGCTTCGGGAAAACGAATTCTGTGGTCGCTACCTAAGGGTCATATTGAAGAAGGTGAAACTCCAGAAGAAGCTGCATTGAGAGAAGTTGCAGAAGAAACCGGAATCCAATCAGTGATTGAAAAGTCATTAGGTGTGATTGATTTCTGGTTTATGGCTGGTGGGAAACGAATTCATAAAACTGTCCATCATTTTCTTTTCCGTGAAAGCGGCGGGTTACTCGCAGCGCAGGAAAGTGAAGTCGATGAAGTCGCTTGGTTCCCACTCGATCAAATTATCGAAAAGTTGGCCTACCCCGACGAAAAGAAGTTAATCTCGCGCACCAACGCAACAGTTGAGTTACAGCAGATATGAAGAAAATAGTTGCAGCTCTACTCGCCCTATTTTCAATTCTCTCAATTCCGCCCGCAACAGCTGCAACTCCAGTAATTCGTATCGTCGATATACCTCATACGAACTTCGATGGAACCTTTCGCGATAATGAATTAGTCGGTGAGCTAGCTCCTGAAGGTAAATTAGGCAAAGCTGTGTATGCTAAAAATCGAAGTGCTACATGGGTTATCGATGCAGCACTTATTGATGAAATTATTGATATGTCAGATGGTTATCTTTTTAAAGAGGCCCCTGATGTAATTGGTCAGCAAGTTGCTTTCGCATGGTTAGAACAGTTGCGGATCGCAACTGCCGGCAATCCCATTGTTGCTTTGCCTTACGGTAATCCTGATTCATCACTGGCGCGTAAATTAAGTACTCGCGATTTAGCGTTGTACAACAAAGTTGCTCAGATCCGCCTTGAAGAATTCTTTGGCCGGCCGGTGATTTCTCAGAACGGGTGGGGAAAGGGCAAGTCTCGTTTGAGTAGCGGTTTTCAATCACTTTACGAGCGTCAGCAAGACCTATTGGCGGGACTTAGCAAAGTTGTTGATGTCGAAGAAATTGCGACCTTGCAATTAAGACTGGGGCGTATCCTCAACCCGTTATTGGATTCTCGAGATCGTGCTTACTTCTCGTATCAGGGAAGAGATGCAACAACAAAGGTTGTTAAAAAATTGCGGATTGTTTCGGGCCGTTTTCAATTAACCTCATCCAGAGTCGAGGTTCCTCTCACTTTAGTTAATGACTTCGAGACCGCGACTGTTGTGAGTCTCTCTCTCACGCCTATGAATTCTCGCGTTCGGGTAGAAAATGTCAGCGGTATAACGATTGCCCCTAAATCTTTTGTCCAAATTTCGGTTCCATTTACTGTTATCGCCTCTGGATCTACTTTGGTTCTGGCACAATTTATAACTCCAGAAGGTGACCGTGTTGGCCAGGCTTCGAGACTGAATTTATCTCTTACTGTCATTGATTCGCGAGTTGCATGGTTTACAACTGGCGCAGCAATCTTTCTATTTCTTGGAGCGATAATTCAGTCGGTGCGCAGAATCCGAAGGGGGCGAAATGAAAAATAATGAGCTCTTTAGGGCCTCAGGTGTCATGGCTCTCGGCACAATCCTTTCGCGCATCACTGGTTTCTTTCGCGCTGTACTAGCCGTCGCAGTACTCGGCACTGCACTCTTAGCTGATACATACAATGTGGCAAATACCATGCCGAATATTCTCTACAACTTGTTGGTTGGTGGAGCCCTCACTGCAATATTTGTTCCACAACTTGTTAGATCATTTTCGGATGCAGATGGTGGCGAAGGTTTTGCTTCGCGGCTTGTAACAACAATCTCTGGAATTCTTCTCTTGCTTGTTCTTGTTGGAGTGATATTTGCGCCAGCTCTAGTGCGTCTCTATGCCCCTGAATTTTCTGAAACTGGTTTTGAACGCGAGCTTGAAATAGCGATTGCTTTCACAAGGTACTGCTTGCCGCAGATTTTCTTCCTTGGGCTCTTTACCATGTTGGGCCAAGTTGCGAACTCACGGGGATCCTTTGCCCCTCTCATGTGGGCGCCAATAGCTAACAATCTGATTGTTATCGCAGTCTTTGGCGGTTTTCTTCTTCTTCAAGATGAGCTCGCTGTCGGAACCATCTCAAGTTTTCAGGTCCAGTTGCTTGGTTGGGGTACTACTGCTGGAGTCGTCATACAAGCGCTCATTCTTATTCCGATCGTTCGACGATCCGGAATCAAGCTGCGTTTAACTTTTGGAGTAAAGGGTCTTGGTAAATCTTTTGGTTTGGCGGGTTGGACCCTAATTTATGTATTGATTTCACAACTTGGATATCTTGTCACTGTCAATGTCGCAACAGCAGCTGCGGTACGTAATGCCCAAGCTGGAATTGAAGCAGGTGTTGGCTTTACCCCATACACCAGCGCTTACTATGTGATGTTGCTTCCTTATTCAATTGTGACAATTTCAATTATTACAGCTTTGTTGCCTCATCTTTCTCGACTTGCGATTGAGAAGAAATCTGATGAAGTTCGTGAGCAATTAATTCGTGCAATCAAGATGGTTGGTGTTGTTACTGTTCCTAGCGCAATTGCACTTATTCTCTTCGGGCCTGCGATTACCGAGGTCTTGTACATGGGAATCTCAATAGAGGATTCTCGCTATATTGGATATGTTCTGGCAGCGATGGGATTCGGTCTAATTCCATTTAGTATTAATTTGATTCTCATCCGCGGATTTAATGCTTTTGAAGATACTAAAACTCAAGTAATTTCAATCTTGATCATCAACGTTATCTCTATAATTTTGAGTTACCTCTTTTTAGCGCAATTAGATAGTGGGGTAGTAACGATTGGGCTTGGTTTCGCTTTCTCTCTCAGTTACATCGTTGGATTGTTTGTAACCCTCCGTTTGATTAAAAGACATGTCGGCTCACTACGCGTTCGTGATTTCGGTAAACAACACATTTTGTTGATCGTGGCATCTCTGGCTGCAATGCTGCCCATCTATCTGGTGATCCAATATCTAGGATGGGATAGCGATTCTGCTCCACTCTCGATTCGAGCGCTGCGCCTGCTGCTCATACTTTCAATCAGTGGTGTGGGTTACTTTGTTGCCTCGCACCTACTAAAGATTGGTGAGATTGCTGGCCTTCGTGAATTCGCCACTAAAACCTTCAGGCGTCGTAAGAAGTAATGACGCGATAAGGTGGGGTTATGAGCACTGAAATCCGCGATGCGGTCCGTGAAGTAGTAATTGTCGGCTCTGGTCCAGCTGGTTATACCGCTGCCATCTACGCCGCTCGCGCCGACCTAAAGCCTTTGATCTACGAAGGTTCAGTTACCGCTGGCGGTGCGCTAATGAACACCACAGAGGTTGAAAACTTTCCTGGCTTTGTCGATGGAGTCATGGGACCAGATCTCATGGAGAGTATGCGTAATCAAGCTAAGCGCTTTGGTGCAGAACTTGTCACAGATGATGTTGTGAAGATGGAGCTCGAAGGTGAGATCAAGATAATCACCGACGGTTCTGGCAATGTTGTTAAAGCAAAATCCGTAATTCTTGCCATGGGATCTGCCTACCGTGAAATTGGGCTTGAAAATGAGAAGCGTTTATCGGGCCGCGGAGTTTCCTGGTGTGCGACATGCGATGGCTTCTTCTTCCGTGATCAGGTTATTGCAGTCGTCGGTGGTGGCGATTCAGCTGTTGAAGAAGCTACCTTCCTTACGAAGTTTGCATCTAAAGTTGTTTTGATACATCGTCGCGATTCATTGCGAGCCTCAAAAATTATGCAGGATCGCGCATTTAACAATCCGAAACTTGAAATGCTCTGGAACACCGAAGTTATCGATGTCTTGGGTGAAAATAAAGTTGAAGGGCTAAAGCTTCGCAACACTGTGACTGGCGCCGAATCTGAATCAGCCTTTACTGGCCTCTTTGTTGCGATCGGGCATATCCCTCGCTCTGAACTTGTTCTTGGTCAAGTCTCACTTGATAATGAAGGTTACGTAAGCGTAGAGGGGCGAAGCACGCGAACTAATATCGCTGGCGTTTTTGCTTGTGGAGATCTTGTTGACCATACCTATCAGCAAGCAATTACTGCAGCAGGATCTGGTTGCCAAGCGTCAATCGATGCAGAAAAGTTCTTAAGTCACTAATTTCTTAAATTACCAATAGAGGAGAATCAAATGAGCGCACCAATTAAAGTAACAGCGGCAGATTTCGATCAGGTCGTACTAAAGAGCAGTAAGCCTGTTCTTGTTGATTTCTGGGCTGAATGGTGTGGTCCATGCCGAGCAATCGCTCCAATTCTTGATGATATTGCTGCAGAGCATGGAGAGAAGATCACAATCGCAAAGCTCAATACTGATGAAGAGTCAGCAATCGCAATCAAGTATGGGGTTACATCGATTCCGATGCTCAATGTTTATGTGAATGGTGAAGTTGTAAAGACAATCATCGGTGCAAAGCCAAAGCCTGCGCTCTTGAAGGAACTAGAAGGTTTTATTTAATTCCTTATGAAGGAGTTATCTCCCGATGAAATCCGTTCTTTTCAACAAGAACGTGGTCTTCATGTTACTGGCGAACTCGATAGCGCAACTTCGCGTGCGCTAGAAGAGTCACGCTGGAAATTGGGTGATCGCTCTCTCAATCTGCAACCTTCTCCTATGATGCATGGCGACGACATTGCAACGCTGCAATCTCGCCTTACCGAGATGGGCTTTAACTGCGGGCGAGTAGATGGAATTTTTGGTCCTATGACAGAGTCCGCGGTCAAGGATTTTCAAAAATCTGTCGGTGCAAAAGTTGATGGGCGTTGTGGCCCTGCCACCATTATTGCTTTATTGCGATTAACAAAGACAATCTCTGGTGGTGCTCCCGCAGTTTTGCGTGAGAATGCAATCCAGAAAAATCGTGGCCCTGCACTTGCTAATAAAATTATTGTTCTCGATCCTGGTTCAAGCGAGCAAGAAGCAGAGATAGCTCTTGATATTGCTAGGCGTATTGAGGGGCGATTACTCGCGCTCGGTGCAACAGTATTTCTTACTAGAGGACCACTTAATAATCCCAGCGAAAGCAATCGGATTGATTTTGCAAATAAAAGTAACGCTGATCTTTTGATCTCTATCCATGGAGAAATTAACTCAAGCCCAGAGGCTCGAGGTGTCGCAACATTCTTCTACGGTAGCGATACACACGGAATCCACTCAGTTGTAGGTGAAAGGTTTGCATCATTGGTGCAACGAGAAATTGTTGCCCGCACTGATCTTCTTAATTGTCGCACCCATTCAAAAACATGGGATTTGCTGCGTCTTACCCAAGCTCCAGCAATCAGAGTTGAGCTCGGCTATCTCAGCAATGCTGGTGATTTAGCGCGCCTTCAGCGTCCAGAATTTCGTGACACAATCGCAGAAAGTTTCATTATTGCGATTCAGCGTCTCTATCTTGCTGCAGAAGATGATGCCAAGACGGGAACTTTGCGAATTAGCGACCTTCGTCGCGCTGGGATTCGATAAAAGCACTACTAGCACTGCTGTGAATGTGGGAAGATTCTCCTTATGTCAGAGGTAAATCTTCGTTATCAAACCGGTGCGCCCCAGAATCTTGAAGAGAGATTTGCTGCTCGCGCTGCCGGAATGTTGCCCTCTGAAATTCGCGCCCTTTTCGCTGTAGCTTCACGGCCAGAGATTGTCTCTCTCGCTGGTGGAATGCCAAATCTTTCAGCGCTACCAATGGAGATGATGGCGGGTGTTGTAAATAACCTCATCCTCACCAACGGTTCTGAGGCTCTGCAATATGGCAGCGGACAAGGCCATCCAAAATTGCGTGAGCAGATCTGCGATGTGATGGCGCTCGAAGGCATTCGCGCTAACCCTGATGACATTGTCGTTACTACTGGTTCGCAGCAAGCCCTCGATTTAATTTCGCGAATCTTTATTGATCCAGGCGATGTTGTTCTTGTAGAGGCACCTTCATACGTCGGCGCTCTTGGAACTTTCCGCCAATATGAGGCTTCTGTTGTCCATGTTGAGATGGATGAAGACGGCATGATTCCTGCTTCGCTATCGGCTGCCATTAAGAGTGTTCGCGCAGCTGGCCGTAAAATTAAGTTTCTTTATCTGATTCCTAACTATCAGAATCCAACAGGTGTCTGCCTTCCTGCTGATCGCCGCACAGAGATTTTGAATATCTGCCGCGAAGCTGAAATTTTTGTAGTTGAAGATAATCCATATGGCCTTCTAGGTTTTGATAAGCCATCACCTAATGCGATGCGCGCCGAAGATTCAGAGAACGTTATCTATCTTGGATCATTCTCAAAGACGATTGCTTCTGGTCTTCGTATCGGCTGGGCACTTGTTCCACAATCACTAAAAGATAAGTTGGTTATTGCTTCAGAGTCATCAATTCTCTGTCCTTCAAACTTTACTCAACTTACAATTTCTAGTTATTTAGCTGACCAGCCTTGGCGCGATCAAATTGCTAGCTTCTGCGAACTCTATAAAGTTCGTCGTGACGCGATGCTGGAATCACTCGAAGAGTATTTCCCAGTCGAGGCGAAATGGACAAAGCCTGGCGGCGGATTCTATGTCTGGGTCAATCTCCCACCTGAGATCGATACTAAAGCGTTAATGCCAAAGGCGATTGTTGCCAAGGTTGCTTTTGTTCCTGGAAGTGCTTTCTACGCTGATGGTTTTGGTTCATGGCAGATGCGTCTTTCATACTGCCACCCAACACCAGAGCGAATTCGTGAAGGTGTGAAAGCGCTCGGAAATGTGATTAAGCAGGAGATGTCGCGTCGCGGAACGGCGCTGCGCTAACTTTTAATCAGTTTTTTCGATCAAATCAACGATTCGCTGTAAATCTTCGCTTCCTGCAAATTCAATAACAATCTTTCCTTTGCCTTTACCCATCTCGACCGAGACTCGAGTATCAAGATAATCCGCTAATAATTCACTCGCAGCCAACCCTGCACCAGATACTCCAGTGTTTGATCCGCGCTTGGTTGGGTTTGCCTTTGCTGGCTTATGGGTCGCAATAATCTCTTCAGTTGCACGAACACTTAAGCCTTCGCCAACGATTCGTGATGCTAATTTCTCTATCTCTTTTGCATCAGTAAGCCCAAGTAGCGCACGTGCGTGACCGGCAGAGAGAATTCCTGCAGCAACTTTTCGCTGTACTGATTCAGGCAGATTTAGTAGGCGAATTGTGTTTGAAATAAGGGGGCGTGATCGACCAAGTTTTTGAGCAAGTTCTTCGTGGGTACATCCAAAATCTGTGAGAAGCTGTAAGTATGCGGCGCCTTCTTCAAGTGGATTGAGTTCGCTGCGGTGAATATTTTCAATCAGTGCTTCGCGCAATAATTCATTATCTGGTGTCTGTCGAATGATTACCGGAATACTCTTTAAACCTGCTGCCTTTGCTGCGCGGAAACGGCGTTCACCCATTACAAGTTCATATTTATTTGGAGCAACTTTACGAACAACTGGTGGTTGTAAAATTCCAAACAATTTAATTGATGCAACTAATTCATTAAGTGCAGTCTCATCAAAGACGGTACGTGGTTGGCGTGGGTTGGGTGAAATCTCACTGATTAACACTTCGTTCTGTGTTGCGACTTCAGTTCCTTCAACAGTCAGTGATGTTGGGATCAAAGAATCTAAATTGATTCCTAGTCCTCCGCGCTTTGTTGCCATTATGCGATTCCACCTTTGTAATTAATATTTACAACATTTGAATTAAATTCCTCGTTGATCGGTTCAGTTTCTTTTACGCGCCCGCGCTCTGCTATCTCGCGTGCAATCTGCATATATGCAATTGCTCCTGGTGATAGTGGGTCGTATGTCATCACAGTTTGATTGTATGAAGGTGCCTCTGAGATGCGAACAGCGCGAGGAATCGGAATATCAATAAGTTCGGTTGGAAAGTGGCTTCGCACATTTGCAGCAACATCATTTGATAAACGAGTGCGTGAATCAAACATTGTTAAAATAATTGTCGAAAGTGTTAGTGCTGGGTTGAGTCGCTTCTTAACAAGTGTGTATGTTTCTAATAACTGTGACAAACCTTCAAGTGCGTAATACTCGGTTTGAATAGGGATCAGTAGCTCTTTAGATGCTGCAAAGGCGTTGATTGTTAATAACCCAAGTGAAGGTGGGCAATCAATAAAGATGTAGTCGTAGTTCACGCTGATTTCATCAATGGCCTCTTTTAATTGAAGTTCGCGAGCGACCATTGATACGAGATTGATTTCAGCATTCGCTAGTGATGTATTTGAGGGAATACAGTCGAGCTCGGGGAAACCCGCCACCTTCTGTATGACTGTTGATATTGGTGCGCTGCCCATAAGTACTTCATAAACGCCTGCGCTGGTGCGATGCTCAACACCTAAGGCTGTTGAGGCGTTTCCTTGCGGGTCAAGATCGATAACCAAGGTGCGGAGGCCGCCCATGGCGAGCGCTGCTGCAATATTGACGGTGGAGGTTGTCTTACCTACCCCACCCTTCTGGTTGGCAACGGTAAAAATGCGGGTAGATGCTGGTTTTGCCATCGCCTCTTTGAGGCGGCGCACGCCAATTACTTTATTGCTAGTACTTGCCTCAGCTGGCGTTGTTTCACGTGAATCATCCACGGCGCTATCTAACCACCATTAGGTGGCGCTAAGAATCAAAGCTCTTCTGGGGTCCCTTTTGCAAGTTTTTTAACCTCAACTACACGCCCTAGCCCAATGCCTGCAAGGGTAATCTCGTGAAGTTTGGCGTGGGCAACCCCAGCCATCTCACTAGCGGCCGACTCCCCCTTCATCGCTAAAAGGGATCCATTCATTTTGAGCATATGCCAACACATCTTTTTCAGCTTCTCTAGAGGAGCAACCGCTCTTGCGGTGATGAAATCTGCGCTCTTCTTTACATCTTGAGCACGCCCACGGATTACCTGGATATCGCTGCCGCAGGCCGCCTCTTTCAGGAATTCGACTCTCCGCTCAAGGGGTTCAATCAGAGTTACTTTCAAATCTGGACGGGCCAGGGCGATAACAATGCCAGGCAGGCCCGCTCCTGAGCCAATATCGAAGAGGGATGCTCCCTGCGGTAAAAGGATGGTTGGAAAGAGGGAGTTGAAGATATGTCGCTCCCAGATCCTCTCCCCTTCGCGTGGGCCAATCAGGCCCCGCTCAATTCCAGCGGTGGCTAGAAATTCGGCATAGCGACGAATCTCAGCCTCGCGCTCTGGGAAATAGAGAGAGATGAGCTCATCGAGTGAATGTTCCACGTGAAACCTATGCTTTATGTGTTTGTTTTAGGCAGTCGTGGGTTGGTTAGGAAGGGAAGATAACGACGAAACGGCGTGGATCTTCGCCCTCAGACTCTGAGGTAAGGCCCATATCTTGGATGGTGTCGTGGATAATCTTTCGCTCAAAAGCGTTCATTGGCTCCAATTTGATGGTCTCGCCCTTTGATTTAGCTTCTTCGCCAAGCTTCTTCGCTAGGGCTGAAAGCTCCTTACGACGGTTGGCGCGGAAATTTTCAATATCAAGCATGAGGCGGCTGCGATCCCCTGATGCAGTCTGCACCGCTAGGCGAGTAAGCTCTTGAAGAGCATCAAGGACTTCGCCGTTTGAGCCAACGAGGTGGTTGAGTTTGCCGCCGACGATGGCTAGGGCAGCACGGCCGTTTTCTACATCAATATCGATATCGCCATCAAGATCAGCAATATCTAGGAGGCCTTCAAGGTAATCAGCGGCAATATCGCCCTCTTCTTCGAGTTTGGCTACAGTCTTAGGAGCCTTCTTCTCGCGGGTCGCACTTTCATTGCTTACTTCTACTTCTTCAACTGACTCGACTGGTGAATCTGTCATGATATCTCCCTAATTAGATGAATTAAATATTTATGCCTGTTATATGCGTTATTGATGATAAATGTCCGTATTACTTCTTCTTCTTTTTCTTCTTTGGTTGGTTCCGCTGCCCCTCGATCTTGGGAGCTTCGACTTCAGGGGATGTAGCCCCATCAATATTCGTATCTGTGCCGGCTGCGCCACCCTCTTTCGCCTTGCGAGCGCGCTTTCGTTCTAGCTCTTCATATGCCGGTGATCCTGGTGTTGGGTTTCGCTTAATCACATAGAACTGTTGTCCCCATGTCCAAACGTTTGTTGTTGACCAGTAGATAAGTACTCCGACTGGAAAGTTCACACCTGAAATTGCAAAAATTGCTGGGAATAAATAAAGCATTATTTTTTGCTGTTGCAACATCATGTTGTTGCTGGCATCCATCTTTGGCATGCCTTTTGTCATCAACTGCTTCTGTGTTGTAAATGTTGTTGCAGACATAAAGATAATGAGTAGAACTGTTACAACTTTTACAGATAATAAATCTGTACCTAAGAAACTCTCTGAGATTTTTGCGCCAAAGAATTTTGCTTGTGAAGCACTCTCTAAATATTCACCCTTAAGAAACCCACGCGCGATTGGTGATGGAACTCCATTGTCATCTTTCGCTGCGATTCCGTTAAGAACAGTAAAGAGGGCGAAGAAAATCGGGGCTTGTGCAAGGATAGGTAAACAAGAGCTGAGTGGGTTTGCTTTATGTTCTTTATAAAGCTTCATCATCTCTTCGGATTGCTTCTGGCGATCATCTTTATATTTGGCTTGGATTGCCTTCATATGTGGTTGTAGCGCAGTCATTGCGCGTTGGCTTTTAATTTGCTTAACAAAGAGTGGGATCAAAATAATTCGAATAAGAACCACAAGGCCCATGATTGATAGCGACCAAGTGACACCTGAGTCTTTACCAAATATCGGCGAGAAGAGGTTATGGAATGCAACCATCACTCCGGATACGAAACTGTAGAGTGGATTTAAAATAGCGCCCATTAGTGAGCCCCTTCTTTTTGTAAACCAGTGATTAGCCCTGATTTAAGCTTCTTTTCGCGTGCTTCTGTGCTGTCAATATCAGCATCAACGTAATCAACTCCGCCGTGTGACCAAGGGTGGCAACGAAGTAAACGTGATGCGGTCATTAGTAAACCTTTGAATCCGTGGCGTGAGATAGCGGTCACTGCATAGTTAGAACACGATGGATAGAACTTGCACCGTGGTGGGCGGGTAGCAGAATATTTCTGGTATGCGTTGATTGAATATTTGATCAGTGTTTGGAAGGCGCGCTTCATTAGATTTCCGCCTTCTTTGTAAATTTCTCGCTTTTGCGTAAAAGATCAGAGAAGAGTTTTGTGATTTGGTTCTCTGTTGATGCAGCATCGCTCTTTTGGGCCAGCGCTCTGATTACCAAGAGGGAGCCTTCTGGAAATTTGGAAAGTTCTGGGGCAATCAGGTGGCGTAATTTGCGTGATAAGCGGTGGCGTTGAACTGATCCGCCTGCAGATTTACCAACGATTAATCCTGCACGAGATTGCGGATCTTTTGGGGCAGGTTGGATATAAAGGTATCCGACAAAAGATTCTGTCGTAGCTCTGATTCCACTCTTTGTGATGCGAGAAAAATCAGCAGGTGTGGTTATGCGCGCATTTTTAGGTAGCACGGGATGCTATCGCCGCTCTATTCAAACTTTTACGGACGTTTATCTGTTGTGTCGGGTGATGGGCGCTTACGCTGAAAGGCGTGTGCGACCCTTACCGCGGCGGGCAGAAAGAATTGCGCGGCCTGCGCGTGATGCCATGCGAGCGCGGAAGCCATGCTTCTTGGCGCGACGACGGGTATTTGGTTGGAAGGTGCGCTTTGTCATGAGAACTCCAAAAAATAGGTGAGCTTGGTAAGGCTCGTGGATCAGGTCAGAGATACGGGGGAAGCAAGGTTGTTCCGTGCTAGGGGTGTAACGGTAAGGGTGTGGATAGCCTCTGGTCAAACTCGTCCTATGGGCTCCTAGGGGCGGTTTAGGTGTGGATAACTACTTGCATATTTACTGTAAAGGGGTTACTTTGCGGGTTCTCCACAGGTATCCGTCAAATTGGTCCTCATTTCAAGGCTAAACCCTTACTTGAGAGCACACCCTGTGGATAACTTTGTGGATAAGAAGGTGGGTAGGTATGGCGCTCAATAGCCTCGAACTCACCCAGCTTTGGGAGCGGGTTGTCCTAGAAATCTCAACTGGAGAGCCTCAACACCGCGCCTTTTTGGCGATGACTAAGCCTCTTGGTTTGCTCCCTAATGAAGATGGGCCAGCCAGCCTCCTTGTCGCCGCGCCTAACTCTTTTGCTAAAGATGTTCTTGAGTCGCGGTTGCGTCCAGCGATCAATGAAGTTCTCACTCGTGAATTAGCGGGGGCTACAAATATTGCAGTGATGGTTGATGAAAGTATCGAACTCGCAGATCTACCTGAACCCGCAATTACTGTCGAACTTCCTCGTCCCGGTACAGGTCGCGAAAATCAAAGCGATATCCGTAGTTCGACAACTGATATCTCATCTTCACAATTAAACGAGAGATACACATTTGAAACTTTTGTTACAGGTGAATCAAACCGTTTCGCGCGTGCCGCTGCGATTGCCGTGGCAGAGGCACCAGCTAAAGCTTATAACCCGCTCTTTATTTACGGGGATTCTGGGCTAGGAAAAACACATTTACTTCACGCAATCGGTGCATATTCACGCGAGTTATTTCCTAATATCCGTGTTCGTTATGTTTCTTCAGAAGAATTTACTAATGACTTTATTAACTCTATTCGTGATGATAAAGCCACATCTTTTCAGCGTCGCTACCGTGACTTAGATGTACTACTTATTGACGATATTCAATTTTTAGAGAATAAAGAACGCACACAAGAAGAGTTCTTCCACACCTTCAATACTTTGCATAATGCAAAGAAACAGATTGTTATTTCATCGGACCGTTCACCAAAACAATTAACAACTCTTGAAGATCGTCTCCGTTCGCGGTTCGCGTGGGGATTTACAATCGATGTTCAACCACCAGAGCTTGAGACTCGTATCGCTATCCTCCGTAAAAAAGCGGCGCAAGATCGCCTTAACGCACCTGACGATGTTCTTGAATACATCGCGAGTAAAATCTCCACAAACATCCGCGAACTCGAGGGTGCCCTTATTCGAGTGACTGCATTCGCTAGCCTCAACCGACAGAGTGTTGATATGGGGTTGGCTGAAATTGTTCTTAAAGATTTAATGCCTAATGAATCCAACCCAGAGATAACTGCCGCAACAATTATGGCGCAGACCGCAGCCTTCTTTAAATTAACCCTTGAAGATCTCTGTGGCACTTCACGATCACGCGCCCTTGTTGAGGCTCGCCAGATTGCGATGTATCTCTGCCGCGAACTCACCGACTTATCGCTGCCAAAAATCGGCCAGACTTTCGGGGGGCGCGACCACACCACGGTTATGCATGCAGACCGCAAAATTAGAGAGTTGATGGCTGAACGCCGGGCGCTCTATAACCATGTAAATGAGATCACCACAAAAATTAAACAGCAGAGCGCTTACTAATATCTTTTGAAACTAACCCTTAAGCAGGGGTCTTAAAGCCCAACTTTAAGCTTGTCCGTTTTACCCACTTTACCCCCAGATGTGGATATCTTGTGGATAACTGTGGATAAATGTGGTTTTTTAGTGGGTAACTTGCCTCTCGTGCCACTTAATAAGCGTTATTTACGCTTAACCGTTGGCGATCTTCGTTTACCACGGTTTTCTATCCACAGAAAAGAGAGGGTTTTCCACTATATAATGGAGTAACTTTAAGGCTCTGAGCGGGGGTTTTATAGTTTATCCACAGATATTCGCTCCACCTATTACTACTATCTTTATATATAAATCTCTCTGTGGGGGCGAACCACCTTTAAAAATTCCCCATTCCTACCACTAACCAATCTATGCCAGACTTTCCAACTTGAATGAGATGAGGCTTCGGCGTGAAATTTACAGTAGACCAGCAAGCGCTAACCGACGGGGTTAATTGGGTATCCCGCTCTCTATCTACACGCCCAATCAAAACCGAACTTCTCGGAATTAAAATTGATGCAACCGGCGATCAAGTAATTCTTTCAGGTTCTGATTTAGAAACTTCAAGTAAAGCACTTTTTAACGCTGACATTTTTGAAAAAGGCGCAGTATTAGTTCCAGGAAAATTACTAGCTGAAATTTCTCGCTCGCTTCCAAATAAACCAATCACAATCACTTTAGATGGTTCACGCGTTTTAGTAACTTCAGGTTCTGCAAAATTTACACTTCCAACACTTTCATTAGATGAGTATCCAAACCTCCCAGAACTCCCTGCAAAAACAGGAGTGATCGCCAGCGACACATTCGCTACAGCTGTTGCACAAGTTGCTATCGCTGCCGGCCGTGATGATTCACTTCCAACCCTTACAGGTGTTCACATCGAAATCGAAGAAGATAAAGTCACACTTGCCGCAACAGACCGTTATCGCTTAGCAGTCCGTGAATTCTCATGGGATCCATCAACACCAGGATTATCTACATCGGCGCTTCTACGCGCTCGCACCTTAGCCGATGCTGCTAAATCACTAACAGGTTCAAAAACAGTTTCGCTTTCCTTTGCACCAGCTGCAAGCAATGATCGCCTCGCTGGTTTTTCTGGCGAAGGCAAACTAATGACATCAAGAATGTTAGATGGCACCTTCCCTCCATACCGCCATTTACTTCCAAGTGAAGCAACAACAACCGCTGTTATTGAAGTTGCACCGTTCTTAGATTCTGTCCGTCGTGTTGCGCTTGTTGCCGATAAAACAATCCCGCTACGTCTTGAATTTACAGACGGAGGTGTTTCACTTGAAGCAGGTACTGGCGAAGAAGCACAAGCTACAGAGACTATTGATGTTTTACTCAACGGCGAACCAATCTCAATTGCATTTAACCCAACTTTCTTAGCTGACGGTTTGCAAGCAGTCGGCACACCATTTGTACAAATCTCCTTCACTGGATCAAATAAGCCTGCCATCCTGACAGGCCGCACCGAACCAAATGGTCCATCAATAGATACCTATAAATATCTTTTGATGCCAATGCGCTACGCCTCTTAGAAGGTAATTACCTATGCGGGTAAAACGCCTTGCGCTCACCAATTTCCGTTCATATGCCAACCTCGAACTCGAATTAAACCCTGGCGTAAATACTTTTATCGGCAATAATGGTTCAGGTAAAACAAATATCGCCGAAAGTTTGATTTACCTTGCTTATTTATCTTCACACCGTGTTGCAAACAATATTCCTTTGATTACACTCGGCAGCGACCAGGCAATTATTCGGGCAGAGATAGAGCGCGATAACCGCACACTACAAGTTGATCTTGAAATCAATGCAAGCAAAGCCAATCGTGCCCGCCTTAATCAAAACCCAGTCAAAAGCCAACGAGAAATTTTAGGCGCACTACAAATAATTTATTTCTCCCCCGAAGACCTTGATTTAGTTCGTGGCGACCCAACTGATCGCAGAAACTTTTTAGATAAGTTAATGATTACTCAATCACCGCGTATGGCAGGAGTAATTGCGGATTACGACCGAGTTGTCCGACAACGCAACACGCTTTTAAAAACACGCGCGCCAGAAAACGCACTGGTTCCTTGGACAGAACAACTTATTCATTACGGAGCTGAACTATCAGCAGAACGCGTCAAATTAGTTGATGATTTAAACCCACATGTAAGTGAACATTACCGAAACCTCAACGAAGTAAAGAACGCTTCAATATCTTATAAATCTTCAACAGAAGGTTTATCTGCCGATTCCGCCGAGAATGTACTTATCTTGCAGGAGCGCGCTATAGAGGTAGCAAAACAAGAACTTGATCGCGGCGTATCTTTAATAGGTCCACACCGAGATGATTTACATTTACAACTAGGGGATTTTCCAGCAAAAGGTTATGCCAGCCATGGGGAATCTTGGTCTATGGCGATTGCCTTACGTATTGGCTCTTACACGCTTTTAAAATCCGAGGGCTCCGACCCAGTTTTAATTCTCGATGATATTTTCGCTGAACTCGATACTGCGCGCCGCAAACAATTAGCGGCAGTCACAACATTGGCAGAACAAACAATTATTACAACAGCAGTTGAAAGCGACCTCCCACCTGAACTATTGTCAGCGAAGTTTTATGTGACGCCGGGTTTTGTAAGCAAGGAGGCAACCAATGGCTAAGCGCGATCTTGCCCTTGACCTTTTCCGCACCTACAAAACAGGATTTATAAAGAAGGTCCGCGTCCGTCCCGAAAGAGGCCAGAGCATTGGCGACCCAACTCTGGTCAGTGAAAT
>CAEZTL010000012.1_pt1 | contig 15918 bp, 16 predicted proteins | sample 7264221 | NCBI WGS metagenome assembly CAEZTL01 (sample SAMEA6813803, study PRJEB35770) | uncultured Candidatus Planktophila sp. | biome: Freshwater; feature: Freshwater reservoir; material: water | place: Czech Republic | collected 2017-08-18 | depth 0.5m m
AGCAATGCAGCGACTCCACCTTCAAGGGCAGCAAGTCGTTGTTCGACTGCATCTTGAGTTGGGTTCATGATGCGCGTATAAATATTTCCCATTTCGGCAAGACCGAAGAGATTCGCAGCATGCTCTGTATCGCGGAACTGATAAGCAGTTGTCTGATAGAGCGGAAGCGCGCGTGCACCAGTTGTCGGATCAGGTTGCTGACCTGCATGAACTTGTAGCGTTTCAAAAGAATATGGTTCTGTCATGTTAACTCTCCAATGAAGGGACGTTTATGGGACGGTACTGCAGGAGAGAAAAGTAACAATCTTTGCCAAAATCTTCTCGAGAGGTACTCGTTCTTGCGACCTCTTCGCATTTCAAGTACCCAGCATTTCAACCAGACAGGCTCAATTACGGAACGAAATATCCTGCTTCTTCATCTCAGCGACGAGGATCCGAATCGCATTTGGCCCCATCCCGTGAAGCTCTTTCAGAGCGGCAAGTGAGACTTTGCGAAGATCTGAGACTTTGTAGTGGCCATCATCGATGAGCGCGCGTCGCGCAGGAGCTGCCAAACCAATCTCACGCCAAACTCCATCAACATCTGCATATGCATCTTCTTCAACAGCGCCATGAATCTGCGCAATTCTTGATGCAGCTTTTTCAGCTCTTCGGTCTGCCGCAGCACGCATAGCTTCAGATTGAAGTTTCTTGACCTTGGCCCGCGATGGTTTTGCCATAACTAACTTCCTAAAGATGTAAAGATATTGTGCGGGAGGCGGGACTTGAACCCGCACGCCGGAGCACCAGTTCCTAAGACTGGCGTGTCTGCCATTTCACCACTCCCGCTTCGAACATATAGTGCAAGTGGAGGCATAAGAGTACGGCTTACTCGCACTCTTTCCAAAACTGAGCCTCGTAAAACCCAGCACGGTAGACTTGCAAAATGTCCTCACTCGCCGATGAACTCTCAGCTCAGATTCTTGAGCTCGTCGTCGCGGCGGTAGCACGAGGCGAAATCACCGCCACCGCCCCAGATTCGATAACCCTTGATCGCCCAAAGAATCGCGACCACGGGGATTATGCAACTTCGATTGCGCTGCAACTTGCTAAGAGCGCAGGAAAACAGCCCCGCGAAGTCGCTGAGATTTTGAAAGGCGCTATTTCAAAATTGCCAGGAGTTTCTTCAGTTGATATTGCTGGCCCTGGATTTATTAACATCACTCTTAACCGTAGCAACCAGGCCGAACTTGTTCGCACAATTCTGAGTGCCGGAAAGAGTTATGGAAGCGGAACTTCACTCAAGGGCGTAGCGATTAACCTCGAATTTATTAGCGCTAATCCAACCGGTCCGCTGCACCTGGGCCATACTCGATGGGCAGCTGTTGGCGATGCACTGGGTAGAGTACTTAGCGCCTCTGGTGCAAAAGTATCGCGTGAATTTTATATCAATGATCGCGGTCGCCAGATGGATCTCTTCGGTCAATCTGTTCAAGCAGCAGCTACAGGTCAAGCGATTCCTGAAGATGGATATCAAGGCGAATACATTAAAGATTTGGCAGTGCAAGTACTGGCCAAAGATTCAGCAATTTCGACCTCAGAAGATTTTCGTGAGGCCGCTTATCGCATCCAATTAGATGAGCAGAAAAGTGTTCTCGATACTTTCAAAACACATTTTGATACCTGGTTTAGCGAACGCTCACTTCACGATAGCGGAGCGGTTGAACACGGCTTAGCAAAACTTCGCCAGCAAGGCCATGTCTTTGAAAGTGATGGCGCAATCTGGTTGCGCACCACTGATTTTGCTGATGATAAAGATCGTGTACTTGTTAAAGAAAATGGCGAACTCACTTACTTTGCATCTGATACCGCTTATTACATCAATAAACGAGAGCGCGGTGCGGATGTATGCATCTACATGTTGGGTGCAGATCACCATGGTTATGTAAACCGCTTGCGTGCAGTGGCGGCGTGCGCTGGTGATAATCCTGATTACAACATTGAGATTTTGATTGGCCAGCTTGTAAAAATCATGGAAGGTGGCGAAGAGGTTAAACTTTCAAAGCGCGCAGGCACCATTATTACTTTGGCTGAGCTCGTTGAGAAAGTCGGAGTTGATGCAGCTCGATATACCTTGATTAGATATCCAGTTGATACGCCGATGGTGATGGATATCGATGTTCTGCGTAAAAACACTAATGAGAATCCGGTCTACTATGTGCAGTACGCACATGCTCGAATTGCTGCGGTTCTACGCAATGTGGCAGAACTCAAAATTGCTTTTACCCTTGAGAATTTCGACCCCGCACAGCTCACCCATGATCGTGAGAACGAATTGCTGGGCGCTCTTGCTGAATATCCACGAATAGTTGCAAGCGCTGCAGAACTTCGCGAACCACACCGCATCGCTCGATATCTAGAAGAGCTTGCCGGGGTTTATCATGGCTTTTATGCTGATTGCCGCGTGCTGCCCATGGGTGATGAACCCGCTGCGCCCATTCATTCAGCGCGTGCAAGTCTCTGTGCTGCAACGATGCAAGTTATCTCAAATGGCCTGGATTTACTGGGCGTGAGCGCACCGGAACGTATGTGATGAGTAATCAATCAGCGAATCAAGGTATGTGGTCTAAGAATATTTCTTTTGTGGATGGACAGTTGAATATATCTAACGTCGGCGCCGTTGCGTTAGCAAAAGAATTTGGAACGCCTACCTTCTTCCTTGATGAAGAAGCCTTTCGTGCACGCGCAACCGCTTGGTCAGAGGCGCTTATTGCTGAATTCGGTACACAAGCTGGCGGAGTTTTCTATGCGGCAAAATCATTTATATCAACTGCTGTTGCGCATTGGATTGCAGAAATGGGAATTGGCATAGATGTCTGCACTGGGGGAGAACTAGCAGTTGCACTCGCCGGTGGCATTAGTCCTAAGAAAATTGAGTTACATGGCAACAATAAGTCGGTAGCTGAAATTGATAAGGCCGTTTCAGTAGGCGTAAAGACAATTGTGATGGACTCACTCTTTGAAATCGATCGTGTTGCTGCAGCAGCCCGCAAGTATGGAACTCGCCAACCGGTCTTTATTCGCCTGACTCCAGGAATCCAAGCACACACCCACGAATCAATTTCTACAGCACATGAAGATGTGAAGTTTGGATTCTCGATCGCATCTGGCGCGGCTTGGGAGGCAGTTGAAAAAATTGCACAACTACCTGAGCTCGAACTCAAGGGAGTTCATTGCCACATTGGTTCACAGATTTTTGGTACTGACTCATTTGAGATTGCCGCTGATCGCTTGTTGCATTTTATGGGGCGCTACCGAGATGTATATAAGAGAGAACTTCCCGAACTCGATTTAGGCGGGGGATACGGGATTGCATATTTACCCAATGAAGTGACGGTCGAACCCGCTGATGTAATCCCTGTTCTCGGTCGTGCTGTTCGAGAAGCAGCTAATAAGTATTCATTAGCGGTGCCGTCGATTTCAATTGAACCTGGTCGCAATATTGTCGGGCCAACAATGTTTACACTCTATGAGGTCGGAACAGTTAAAGATGTAACCATCGAAGATGGTTCTGTCCGTAAATACATTTCAGTTGATGGCGGAATGAGTGATAACGCCCGCACTGCTCTCTATGATGCCGAGTACTTTGCATGTCTGGCCTCTAGAGAATCTTCTGCACCACTTGTGCAATCACGTATTGTCGGAAAACATTGTGAGACCGGAGATATCATTATTAGAGATATCAAATTTCCAGCCGATGTAGCTCCTGGAGATCTGATTGCAACTCCAGCGACAGGTGCATATGGCAGATCAATGGCAAGTAACTACAATCATGTTCCAAGACCGCCTGTAGTCGCTGTTATTGCAGGAAAAGCCCGCGTAATTGTCCGTCGTGAGACCGAGGATGATTTACTCGCACTTGATATCGCCAAGATGTGAAAGAATTAGCAAATGAGCCCAGCAGATAAACCCGTTCGTATCGGCATGCTCGGCTGCGGAGTTGTAGGCAGCGAAGTTGCCCGACTTTTGCTCGCTGATTCAGCCGAGCTTTCTACTCGCGCTGGCGTAAAAATAGAACTCGCAAAAATCGCAGTTCGCACAATTAAGGATTACCCAGGCATCGACCCCGCACTATTTACTACTGATCCTTTTTCGATTGTTAACGATCCAGAGATTGATCTCATTGTGGAGGTTATGGGCGGAATCGAGCCTGCTCGCGAACTAGCTCATCTCGCAATCAAGAATCGTAAATCAATTGTTACTGCCAATAAAGCTTTGCTGGCAAGCCACGGCGCTGAACTATTTACTGCAGCATATGCACAAGGCGAGGATATTTACTACGAAGCCGCTGTTGCGGGAGCAATTCCAATCATTCGACCACTTCGCGATTCACTCGTTGGCGACTTCGTTGTCCGCATCATGGGTATCGTCAACGGCACAACTAATTACATTCTTACCAAGATGCATGAAGAGAATAAAGAGTTCGCAGTTGCGCTCAAAGAAGCTCAGGATCTTGGTTATGCAGAGGCAGATCCAACAGCAGATATTGAAGGCTTTGATGCTGCGGCTAAGGCTGCAATTCTTTCTGGGCTCGCATTTCATACTCGTGTAACTGTGGGAGATGTATATCGCGAGGGTATTTCACATATCACTCTCGAAGATGTGCAGCTCGCAAAATCACTTGGCTATGTCATCAAGCTTCTTGCGATTGCTGAGTTGACTCCTAAAGATGAGATTTCAGTTCGAGTTCATCCAGTAATGTTAGAAGCTGCCCACCCATTGGCATCTGTTCGTGATGCCTTTAACGCTGTATTTGTCGAGGCCGAATCTGCGGGACCTTTGATGTTCTATGGTCGTGGAGCAGGTGGCGCACCTACTGCTTCTGCAATTCTGGGCGATGTCTTAGCAGTCTCACGTCATATTGCGCTGAACTCTGTTGGGCAGCGCGAAACCGATTATGCAGATCGCGATATTGCTCCTATTGAAACAACTAAGACTAAGTTTTTAATTCGCCTGGAAGTACAAGATAAATCAGGTGTTTTAGCTTCTATTGCACAGGTATTTGCTGCCCAAGGAGTGTCAATCCAGACTGTTGATCAGAACGGCCGCGGCGCAGATGCTGAACTTATTATTGTTACTCACCTCGCAACTGAGGGAGAACTCAAAGCAACTGTTGGTGCTCTCAAGAAGATGGATATCGTTTCAAATATTTCTAGTGTGATTCGTGTAGAAGGAGCAATTGCGTAATGGGTATCTTTAGCAAAAAGCGAGAAGGTGCTCATCAGTGGCGTGGAGTAATTGAGGAGTATCGCCATCGCCTGCCTGTAAGTGCTAAGACTCCCATTGTTTCGCTGCGCGAAGGCGGAACACCTCTTATCTATGCATGCTATTTATCTGAGATGCTCGATAACGAAGTCTGGGTAAAGTTTGAAGGCGTTAACCCAACCGGATCATTTAAAGACCGCGGCATGACAATGGCGATTTCGAAAGCTGCTGAAGATGGTGCGAAGGCAGTTATCTGTGCTTCAACCGGAAACACTTCAGCCGCTGCAGCTGCTTACGCCGTAAAGGCTGGAATGGTTCCTGCAGTACTTATTCCACAAGGAAAGATTGCAATGGGAAAGCTAGCGCAAGCGGTTGCGCACGGTGCAACACTTTTGCAAGTTGACGGAAACTTTGATGACTGTCTTGTCCTGGCGCGTGAACTTTCTGAGAAGTACCCAGTTTCATTGGTTAACTCGATCAATCCATATCGCATTGAAGGTCAGAAGACAGCAGCTTTCGAAGTTGTAGATTTAATGGGAGACGCTCCTGATATTCATACACTTCCCGTGGGCAATGCAGGAAATATCACTGCATATTGGAAGGGCTACAACGAATATCTCACTGATGGACTCGCAACACATGCGCCTGCAATGTGGGGTTTCCAAGCAGCCGGTGCAGCGCCACTTGTTTTAGGTCACCCAGTTGATAACCCAGAGACAATTGCAACTGCAATTCGAATCGGAAAGCCTGCATCATGGGATCAAGCAATTGCGGCACGCGATGAATCACTAGGTCTTATTGATTCTGTTACTGATGAAGAAATTCTCAGTGCATATCGAATCCTCTCTTCAAAAGAAGGTGTTTTCTGTGAGCCTTCATCGGCTGCGGGTTTAGCAGGACTTATCAAATATAAGGCTGCTGGAAAATTACCTAAGGGCAAGAAGATTGTTATCACTTGCACCGGAAATGGTCTGAAAGATATTCCTTGGGCGCTCGAAGGCGCAAAGGATCCGGTCGTTGTTCCAGTAAATGCTGACGTTGCCGCTGCAGCCCTTGGTCTCAGTAAAGTCGCTGGTTAATTAAGGCAACCTCATGAGCAAACCAACTTTCAAAGCAAAGCCAATGCAAGTCGAAGTTCCTGCATCCTCTGCCAACCTTGGCCCGGGCTTTGATTCATTTGGGTTAGCTCTTGCTATGCATGATCGCTATGTAGCACAAGTTCTTGATGATGTAATGCTCGATATTGATATATCTGGTGAAGGTGCAAATGAATTACCGCGCACAGATAAGAACCTTCTCGTTAAAGCAATGCACAAAGGCTTTGATTATTTAGGTGGACGACCAAAAGGTCTGGCTATCCGTGCACTTAATGTCAATCCACACGGTCGTGGCCTAGGTTCATCAGCCAGCGCAATCATTGGTGGATTAGTTTTAGCGCGAGCACTTGTACTTAATGGTGAAGATAAGCTAAATGATCAGCAACTTCTCACTCTAGCAACAGAGATGGAAGGCCACCCCGATAATGTGTCAGCTTCACTTTATGGTGGAGCAACTATCTCGTGGTCAGAGATGGTCAAAGGAAAGATGAAGGCGCATTCGATTCAATTAAATGTTGATACACGTGTTCGCGCCATTGCTTATATTCCAGCACAACCGCTGGCAACTTCTAAAGCTAGAAAATTGCTGCCTGAATCAATTCCATTTGCTGATGCGGTTCGCAATACTTCTAATGCTGCCATTTTGAGCCATGCCTTAACTTTGCGCCCTGATCTCTTGTTTATAGCTACAGAAGATTTTCTTCATCAAAGTTATCGCGCACAAGCGATGCCAGACTCTTTTGCGCTGATGAATAAACTTCGCGGGGCAGGCGTTGCCGCCTTTATCTCAGGTGCAGGCCCAACAGTTTTGGCACTTCACACTGGCAACCAGAGCGATGTGGAAGAGCTGAAATTAGCTGGCGGAAGCGCATTTGTGGCCCACCCGCTAGAAATTGCCTCACGCGGAGCCACCCTGCTATAGTTTTCTCACCAAGGTCGCCCGGTTACATAGGGCATTATCGGTAAGAAATAACTTCAAGAAAACTCATCACCCCATTCTCGTTACTTGTGTAGCGGGACATCCAAGAAAAGAAATCAATGACAACAACAGAACCTGTACGTTCTAGCAACGCAGAGCTTGCCGCAATGACACTTCCGCAATTAAAGGAAGTTGCCTCCCAACTCGGTATCGATGGCGCAGCCAAGCTTAAGAAAGACTTACTCGTAACCGCAATCTCAGATTTGCAAGCCGCTAACCGTGAAGCTGCTAAAGCTGAGCGAGAAGCACGCCGCGAAGCTCGCAATGCAAAGCGCGATTCAAAGCGAAGTGAAAAGTCCGAAGATTCAGGCAGCAATAACTCGGGCAATAACTCTGGCAACTCAGATTACGACGATGACGATTCATCAAGTAACAATTATTCTGGCGGCAACTCATCTGGCGATAATTCTCGTGATGACCGCGGCGATCGCAATAGCCGTGACCGCAACCGTGGCCGTGACCGCAATCGTGGCCGTGACCGCAATCGTGATCGCCAACGCGAAGAGCGCGAACCCGTTTTAAGTGAAGATGATGTTTTAGTTCCAGTCGGTGGCTTAGTTGACATCATGGATAACTACTCATTTATTCGCACTGCTGGATATTTGCCAGGTCCTAACGATGTTTATGTTTCACAAGGCCAGGTTCGCAAATATGGTCTTCGTAAAGGTGACGTAGTTACAGGACAGGTACGCCAAGCTCGTGAGGGTGAACAGCGTCAGAAGTACAACCCGCTCATTACTTTGGAAACCGTTAACGGCATTCCAATCGATGAAGCAAAGCCGCGTCTTGAATTCGGAAAGTTAGTTCCTCTCTATCCGCAAGAGCGTCTTCGTCTTGAGACCGAACCAGGAATCCTGACTACTCGTGTTATCGATTTGATTGCACCAATTGGTAAGGGACAGCGTGGACTTATTGTTGCGCCACCTAAAGCGGGTAAGACAATGGTCTTGCAGGCAATTGCAAACGCGATCTCGATAAATAACCCAGAGGTTCACCTCATGGTTGTTCTAGTCGATGAGCGTCCTGAAGAAGTTACCGATATGACTCGCTCAGTTAAGGGTGAAGTTATCGCATCAACATTCGATCGCCCAGCCGAAGATCACACAGTGATTGCAGAGCTAGCTATCGAGCGCGCGAAGCGTCTGGTTGAACTTGGACATGATGTTGTTGTTCTTCTCGATTCAATCACACGTCTTGGCCGTGCCTACAACATTGCAGCGCCAGCATCAGGTCGTATTTTATCTGGTGGTGTTGACTCAGCAGCTTTGTATCCTCCAAAGAAGTTCTTCGGTGCAGCTCGTAATATCGAAGATGGCGGGTCACTCACAATCCTTGCAACTGCTCTGATTGAGACTGGTTCTCGCATGGATGAAGTTATCTTCGAAGAGTTCAAGGGAACCGGAAATATGGAACTCATCCTTGATCGCCGTCTTGCAGATAAGCGAATCTTCCCTGCAGTCAACGTTGTTTCATCTTCAACTCGTAAGGAAGAAATTCTTATGGGATCAGAAGAGCTCAATATTGTCTGGAAGCTTCGTCGCGTACTGCATGCACTTGAACCACAAGCAGCGCTTGAGCTCTTGTTGGAGAAGATGAAGGGAACAAAGACAAACGTTGAGTTCCTCATGCAGATCCAGAAGACCACATCTGGTCAGGACAATAACTAATCCGGGATAGTTAATCCCACCCTCTGATTAATCACCTCAACCGCAAATTTCCCGCGTGGATTTTGCGGTTGAGTGCTTTTGAGAGATGATTTACCCCTAGCCCTTCTGGTTCACCGACATCCTCTGATTAATTGGAGGTCGGACCCAGGCAAAGAAAAGGATTGAAATATGAAGCCAGATATTCACCCAGAATATAAAGAAACTCAGGTCACCTGTGGTTGCGGTGAGAAGTTTCTAACCCGCTCAACAATTGCCAGCGGATCTGTTTATGTTGAAGTTTGTTCTGTCTGCCACCCGTTCTACACAGGTAAGCAGCGCATTCTCGATACCGGTGGACGCGTCGCTAAGTTCGAAGAGCGTTTCGGCAAGAAGTAGCTTTCTAAAGAGACCGCCAACGCAGCCAGAGGAGACTCGGCTGCGGGCGGTCTTTTTTATTTCCGTTATTTATTTTGTCTAAGTAATTCAATTGAGGAAGGGAGAAGTCAGATGAGCGATGATCGCTTTGCATCAGCACACGAGATGGTTCGTGAATATCAAGAGCTTGAAACTCTTATGGCTGACCCTTCGATTCACGAAGATCAAGGTCGTGCACGTCAGTTGGGTCGACGCTATGCCCAACTCGGTCCAGTAGTGGCTGGCTTTAATGCCTGGAAGAACGCGAATGATGATTTAACTGCGGCACGCGAAATGGCTGCCGAAGATCCAGAATTTGCTTCAGAGATTCCAGCGATGGAAGAAGTAGTAGCTCGCGCAGGAGAAAAGCTAGAAGAACTCTTACTGCCGCGCGATCCTAATGATGATCGCGATGTGATTATGGAAGTAAAAGCTGGTGCAGGAGGAGATGAGTCTGCGCTCTTTGCTGGAGATTTAGTCCGTATGTACCAACGCTATGCCGAGAAGCACAACTGGAAAGTTGAGATTATCGATCTCACCGATGCAGATCTCGGTGGCTATAAAGATATTTCTATGGCAATTAAGTCAAAGGGAAATCCAGAGCCCGGACAATCTCCATATGCGCGACTTAAATTTGAGGGCGGAGTGCATCGTGTACAACGCGTTCCTGAGACAGAGAGCCAAGGTCGCATTCATACATCGGCTGCTGGCGTCTTGATTCTGCCTGAAGCTGAAGAAGTTGATGTAGAACTCAATATGAATGATGTGCGCGTAGACGTTTATCGTTCCTCGGGTCCTGGCGGACAATCAGTGAATACGACTGACTCAGCGGTGCGCTTAACACACGGCCCAACCGGCATTGTCGTCTCTTGTCAGAACGAAAAATCACAGCTGCAGAATAAAGAGTCTGCACTTCGTATTCTACGTGCGCGTCTTCTTGCGCATGCTCAAGAGCAGGCAGATGCTGCTGCAGCTGCAGAGCGTAAAAGCCAGGTTCGCACCGTAGATCGCTCCGAAAGAATTCGTACCTATAACTATCCCGAAAATCGCCTGAGTGATCACCGCGTAAATTACAAATCAAATAATCTTGATGCGGTCCTTAACGGTGAACTCGATGACGTAATTCAAGCCTTACTTGATGCCGATAAGGCAGCAAAGCTCTCTGCAACGAGTTAATCCTCAAAAGTTATTGATCACTATGGAGCTTACATTTAAAGAATTCCTGCGTAGTGGAAAAGAACAGCTTAGCGCGGCCGGATATCCAGAAGTCGATGCAGAGCATTTACTGGCACATGTTCTTGGTATCTCACGAATGGATTTACATAATCCGCTGGCGGTAGAGAACGCAATTGTGGCAATTGGTGATACAACACTTATTGAAGAGAATTTCTGGAATTTGCTTGACCGCAGATGTGCCCATGAACCTTTGCAGTACCTCACTGGTACCGCTTACTTCCGATACCTTGAAGTTGAAGTTGGCCCAGGAGTTTTGGTTCCAAGACCCGAGAGCGAGTTGCTAGTAAGTGCAGTGTTAGAGGAGATTGAACAGCGCCCTGGCTCAGTAAGCGTGATCGATTTAGGCGCTGGCTCTGGAGCGTTGACGCTAGCTATTGCAACCGAAGCACCACGCACTCATCTCATAGCGGTAGAGCGGGATCCAGCTGCTGCACAATGGCTTCGCAAAAATGTTGCTCGCATCTCTGAAGATATCCGCATCATCGAAGAAGATGTATCAACAGCACTTAATGGTGTTAAGTGCGATGTGGTTATTGCCAACCCACCGTATATTCCAAATAGCCAGGTGTTGCCGCGTGATGTGGCAGAACACGAACCAGCAGTTGCCTTATTTGGTGGCTCTGATGGCATGGAGGTTCCCCGCAAATTCATCATCGCTGCAGCGCGTTTATTGAAAAGCGGTGGTTTCTTGGCGATTGAGCATCACGAGAGCCAACCAGCAGCTATAGCTGATGCAATGAGCCAAGAGTTTATTGCGATCACACTCCACCAAGATTTAGCAGAACGCCCTCGATTTACAACTGGTATCAGGAGATAATTCGCAAATGGAGAGAGTCAACCTACTTGAAGGTGAATTAACAGATCACGTTGCTCTAGGGCTTAAGGGAATCCGTGATGGTTATTTAATCTGCGCTCCCCTTGAACATGGCTATGTTTTTCTTGCTGACGCATTCTCAGAGTTTGCAGTTCGAGCAATGCATGTTTTGCGGGGAGATGATTTAGGGGTTAAGGCACAGGTTTTGATTCATTCTGGTGCAACACTCTCGGGCTTAACTCGCAACATCACCGATGATGTCCGCGCACTTACTGATGCATTTTGGCCAGGACCACTTTCACTTAATTTGAATCCCAGCATGGGGCTCAATTGGGATCTTGGCGATAACAACTCACTCGATCTCTTTAGTGTGCGTGCGCCAGAAGCCGCATTCGTTTCGGCGCTGCTTAAGGAAAGTGGCCCACTCGCTGTCGCAAGCGCGGCTCGAAAGGGAATGAAACCGGCCTTGTCCACCGATCGCATCTTCGTTCTTGAATCAGGTCTGGCGGCGATGTTCGATGGCGGCGCGCTACCAGCGGGATCACCCACCACAATCGTGCAATCTGATGTTGATGGAATGACCATTATTCGAGAAGGAGCCATTTCACGCGAGCAGCTAGCGGCGGTTGTCCCTGCGCTTTCTGCAGTCAGCGAATAGAGTTAGGCCATGTCCGAAACTTTCTATGGCCCAGATTTTGAACTTCTCACCAAGCAGGACCCTGATATCGCAGCGGTCCTTCTCTCAGAGCTAAAACGTCAACAGAGCAATCTGCAATTGATTGCCTCTGAAAACTTCACCTCACGAGCAGTTCTGGCAACTTTGGGCTCGACCCTTTCAAATAAGTATGCAGAGGGTTATCCAGGCAAGCGCTATTACGGCGGCTGCGAAGAAGTTGATGTAGCAGAAGAGATTGCTATTGAACGCGCTAAATCACTCTTTGGCGCAGAGCATGCAAATGTCCAGCCACACTCTGGTGCGAGCGCAAATATCGCGGTTTATCAAGCATTTACAAAACCCGGAGATACTGTGCTTGCAATGTCCTTGCCACATGGTGGCCACCTCACGCATGGTTCGAAGGTCAACTTCTCTGGCAAATGGTTCAACATAGTTTCCTACGGAGTTCGCCAAGATAACGAACTCATTGATTATGACGAACTGCGCGATCTAGCTATAGCCAATAAGCCAAAGATGATTTGTTCTGGTGCAACGGCATATCCATCATTGATTGATTTTGAAAAGGTGCGCGCAATCTGTGATGAAGTTGGCGCAATCATGTGGGTCGACGCGGCACACTTCATTGGACTTGTTGCTGGTAAGGCGATTCCATCACCAGTGCCGTATGCAGATGTTGTCTCATTTACAACACATAAGGTTCTTCGCGGACCACGAGGCGGAATGATTCTTTCTAAAGAAGAACACGCTTCTGCAATTGATAAGGCTGTCTTTCCGGGAATGCAAGGCGGTCCGATCATGTCGGCCGTTGCTGGCAAAGCTGTTGCGCTCGCTGAATGTGCAACTCCTGCTTATCAAAAGTATGCCAAGGATGTAATTGTTAATGCACAATCTCTCGCAGCGGCCCTTGAGGCAGAAGGAATGCGTGCTGTTTCAGGTGGAACACAGACCCACTTAGCACTTATTGATATTCGCTCAAGTGGCGTAAATGGCAAGGTCGCTGATGAGCGTTGCGGTGCAGCTGGAATTGTTCTTAACAAGAACTCAATTCCGTTTGATCCAGAAGCTCCTTCTGTTACATCAGGTATTCGCGTTGGAACCCCTGCTACAACTACACAAGGCATGGGTACCGCAGAGATGAAGACAATCGCATCTCTTATCGTTCGCGCTATCAAGAGCGATGATGCCGCAACACATGCAGCAATCAAGAGCGAAGTCCATGCGCTGACATCTCGTTTTCCGATCTATCAGGCATAAGTAGCGGGAAACCCATTTAGCCAATGCGTGAGTACCTGGTAACTCTGCTTATTGCAGCGGCAATATGTTATGTAGTAACTCCATATGTACGTACCTGGGCAATTAGATTTGGAGTAGTTGCCAAGATTCGCGAACGCGATATTCACACAACACCCACTCCTCGCTGGGGTGGCTTGGCAATGTGGATCGGAATGGCAGTAAGTTTCTTGATGGTTCACCATCTTTCGTTGGTAGGAAAATCCTTTACGAGAGAGACAATCGGAATCTTTTTAGCTGCAACATTCTTAGTTTTATTGGGAATGATTGATGATCGTTTTGAATTAGATGCCCTCACAAAGTTGGCAGGTCAAGCTCTTGCAGCCGGCATTCTGCTGATCTATGGTGTTCAGATTTTCTGGCTTCCAATCAATGGCGTAATGACGCTTCCTTCTAGCATCGGACAATTATTAACAGTCGTCATTGTTCTTATCACTATCAACGCAGTTAACTTCATCGATGGCCTTGATGGCCTAGCTGCCGGAATCGTTGCCATTTCGGGTGCTGCATTCTTCGCCTTTGCATATTTATTAGCAGTTGTTAACGGCTTTAGCCGTGCAGGTTCACCATCGCTCACGACCGCAATAATCATTGGAGTCTGCATTGGTTTCTTGCCACACAATGCCTACCCAGCAAAGATATTTATGGGCGATTCAGGTTCTATGTTGCTCGGATTGCTATTGGCAGCATCTGCAATCACCCTGACTGGCCAAATCGATCCAAATGCCATCTCATCAGAAGATTTAGGGCCAACACTTCTACCACTTGCACTACCGCTAGCCGTTCTGGCGATTCCTCTTATTGATTTATTCTCGGCAATCTTTCGAAGAATCCGCGCAGGGAAATCTCCATTTGCATCCGATAAAGAGCATATGCACCACCGCATTATGCGTGCTGGAAATTCCCAGGCACGCACTGCAGTCATTATGTATTTATGGACAGCAACATTTGCTTTCCCTGTTTCGATCTCTGCCTTCACTCCGCTCTGGGTTGCCGGGTTGCTCGCAGCAGCGTTACTAACTTTCACTTTGATTTTCTCAAAGCGCGGTACAAAGCGCGGCGCAAAAGCAGTGAGTGCTTAATGGGTAGCGAGCGCGCAATGTTGCGTGGTGCGTTGATTCCAACTTCAATCACCGCACTTATCTCAATCATCGCCTGCACATACATCTGGGGTGGCCCAGGCGCTACCGGCGCAATCTTGGCCCAACTGATTGTCGTTGCATTCTTCGCATCCAATTTATTGGTTGCCCGCATCTCACGGGATTTGGAACCAATGATGGTGATGGCCCTTGCGATGGTTTCTTACATGACAAAAATCATCGTCCTAGGACTTTTCCTCTTCCTCATTACCGCCTTTATTCCAGAAGAGTTCTATGACCGAAAAGCATTCGGCGTGAGCGCAGTAGTAGCGACCTTCGCCTGGCTGGGTGGGGAGATAGTGGCGTTCCTAAGGCTTAAACTCCATCTACAATTACCCCAAGAACGGTAAGGCCGGTCAGGGAACTAGTGCAGGGAGCTCACGATGGCAGGAAAAGCAGAGGCAGATGCCCTTTGGTCGATAGTTGGCTACATGCTTTCAGGGCTGATCTTCTGGGGCGGGGCGGGCTATCTCGCCGACAAATACATCTTTAATACTGGCTATCTCACCCTGGTCGGCTTCTTGCTGGGCATGGGTGGGGCGCTCTACCTCATCTGGTTGCGCTTCGGCAGAGAATAGCGTTTCACAAGCCTTTCACAAGGTGGCACTAAGTGATGGGGGGTGGCGTAAGACACTTAGGGCGCGCCCCACTTGCGAATTCGCTTCAAGGCGCTTGACCCTCTAATCTTTCCCACGACTCGCAAGCGTCTGTGAGCCTAACGATATCGGGGGAGTACCGGGTGATTAACCTGCAACTCAGCGGTGAAGAGGGATATACGCCTCCTGGCGTTAAGGATTTTAATCTCCCTCCGATCGTAGAGAGCCTTCCTTATCTAACAAAGGTAAATCTGCTTGTTTTTCTAGCAGTGCTTATCATTTCAGTTTTTTTCATCGCAGCATCTCGTAAAGCGTCAGTCGTTCCAAGCAAACTTCAATTCTCTGGTGAGCTTGTGTACAGCTTTGTGCGCGACAGTTTAGCGAAAGACATTCTCGGTCCAGAGTTCATGCGCTTTGTTCCTTACCTCTTCTCGCTCTTCACATTTGTACTTGTCAACAACGTCTTCGCGATTGTTCCAGGGCTGCAATTTTCATCAATGATGCATGTGGGATTCCCATACGCGTTAGCAATTTGTACTTACGTGGTTTATCACTTTGTCGGAGTAAAGAAGCAAGGTCTTGGTCATTACCTCAAGGGCATTGCATTTATGCCAGGTGTGCCAAAGCCAATTTACATTCTTCTTACTCCAATTGAGATCGCAACATTCTTCATAGTGCGTCCATTTACTCTCGGACTTCGTCTCTTTGCAAATATGTTCGCTGGTCACTTGCTTCTTCTCGTATTTATTCTCGGTGGAGAACATCTACTTGCTGGAGCGATTGGCCT
>CAEZTL010000013.1_pt1 | contig 14552 bp, 15 predicted proteins | sample 7264221 | NCBI WGS metagenome assembly CAEZTL01 (sample SAMEA6813803, study PRJEB35770) | uncultured Candidatus Planktophila sp. | biome: Freshwater; feature: Freshwater reservoir; material: water | place: Czech Republic | collected 2017-08-18 | depth 0.5m m
AGGGAAGCGAGATATGAGTAATCACGGAGATGGATTCGGACCAGGTGCAAATAGCCCTTGGTGGAATGCTCCTTCTCGCTCACGCATGAAGGTTTCGTTTCGCACTTTTCTCACCACAACAATTTTGGTCGGACTTATTGCAGGCGCATTTGGAGCTGCATCAAGTGGCTCTCTCTTTGGATATTCAACACGACTAGTTTCCTCTAATTCAACAATTGAACGATCTCCCGATTCTGTGGCCGGGATTGCAAAGCGAGTTCTCCCTTCAGTTGTATCAATCGAAGCAAAAGGCTCTGATGGAGGCTCAACGGGTTCTGGATTTGTAATAGCCAGTGACGGTTACATTCTGACTAATAACCACGTGATAGCAGAAGCGGTCACAAGTGGTGGAAAGATCCTAGTTCGCCTACAAGATGGCAGCTCTTACGAAGCCGATGTGATCGGTAGAGAAGTTTCTTACGATCTTGCTGTTTTGCGAATTAGTAATAAGAGACTCACCGCCCTTCAATTTGGCGATAGCGACAAAGTTGCTGTGGGAGATCCTGTTCTAGCAATCGGCTCTCCGCTAGGCCTCTCGGGGACGGTCACGCTCGGAATTATTAGCGCTAAAGATCGCGCTGTAACCGCTGGAGAAAGTCAGAGTGAGAGTTCTTTTATTAATGCACTGCAAACTGATGCTGCAATCAACCCTGGCAATTCTGGTGGACCGCTCGTCGATGCAACAGGTGCAGTTATCGGAGTTAATTCTGCAATTGCATCACTCGGTTCATCATTTGGAGGACCAACCGGATCTATCGGATTAGGTTTTGCAATTCCAATCAATCAAGCACGCAAAACTGCTGAGCAATTGATTAAAACAGGAAAAGCCACCTATCCAGTAATTGGTGTCTCAGTTGATATGAGCTATGCAGGATCGGGCGCGCTTATTTCCAATAAGAGCGGAGCAATTCTTGCAGGTGGTCCGGCGGCAAAGGCAGGACTCAAAGCTGGGGATGTAATTATTGCCATTGATGGACGAGATATAAATTCAGCAGAAGAGCTAATTGTCTCTGTACGTTCTCGCGATGTGGGCGATGTTGTTGAGATTACATATACCCGTAAGGGCGTGAGTGCGAAAGTAAAGCTCACCCTGACAGCTGGCAAGTAGAGCGATAAGGTTGCGACATGTTCTTTGATTTTGGAGCGGGCGAACTCATTGGTTTAGCCATTCTGGGTATGGTTCTAGTCGGTCCTGATAAATTGCCAGGACTCGCGGTTCAAGCTGCTAAATTCATTAAGAAGGCGCGAACTCTTGCAACCAGTGCAACAAATGAACTTAAAGAAAATCTTGGCCCAGGTTTCGAAGACCTCAAGCCGTCAGATCTCAACCCAAAAACTTTTGTAAAGAAGCAGATTGATGCGGTAATGGATGAATCCTCACCAAAGCCGAAGCGACCTGAAAGCAAGATCGACCCTGACTTGCTATGACCACTAATCAATCTGTTCTTGACGCTCTTTCAAAAGTTAATGACCCAGAGCTGCACCGTTCGATAACCGAATTGGGCATGGTCGAAGAAGTCACAATTGATGGCAGTGCTCTTAAGTTAAAAATACTTTTAACCATTTCTGGATGTCCAATGCGCGATCGCCTCACTAAAGATATCTCTGCGGCAGCTCTGACCGTCGCTGGAATATCAACAGTAGATATTGAATTCGGCGTGATGAATGAGGAGCAGAGAGCAAATATCAAAAAGCTTCTTCGCAATGGTCGCGAAAGTTTTATCTCTTTTGCACAAAAAGATTCACTAACTCGCGTCATAGGCATCGCATCTGGTAAAGGGGGAGTCGGTAAATCTTCACTGACTGCCAACCTAGCGGTAGCAGCAGCTCAGAAGGGGCTGCGAGTAGGCATCCTTGACGCTGATGTGTATGGACACTCCATCCCGAGATTAATGGGATTGATGGGACAGCGACCTACTGCAATTGATCAGATGTTTATCCCGCTCGAATCCTTCGGTGTCAAAGTTGTTTCGATGGAGATGTTTAAGCCAGAGAGGTCCGATCCCATCGCCTATCGCGGCCCTTTGTTGCACCGAGTGCTTGAGCAGCTTTTATCTGATGCATATTGGGGCGATTTAGATATCCTCTTTATTGATCTTCCTCCAGGTACTGGAGATTTAGCAATCTCACTTGGACAACTCATTCCGACTTCCGAAATTATTGTCGTCACGACACCCCAGATTGCAGCGGCAGAGGTTGCAGAACGTGCTGGTCGTATCGCACATCAAATACATCAGCGAGTAATCGGTGTCATTGAAAATATGTCTGCCGCCCCCTGCGCTTCATGCGGGCAAGAGATGGCCCTCTTCGGTAGCGGTGGCGGAGAAGAGACAGCCCGCAGACTTTCGTTGTTGGTAGGTGGTGAAGTACCACTCATGGGCAAGATTCCATTTAGCGCTCAACTACGCGAAGGTGGCGATGAAGGAACTCCAGTATTTATCAATGCTCCAGATAGTCCTAGCGCAGTCGCTATCGCTTCAGTGATTGATTCCCTAGTAATTCGCCAAGATTCTTTACTGGGCGTCAGGCTTGGACTTGCGTAACTCTTCAACAATTTCTTGAGAGAGATTTTCAAGTTCACTTCGAACAAAATCGCGCGTTGAAACATCACCGAGTGCGATTCGCAAACTTGCAAGTTCACGAGTGAGGTATTCAGTATCTGCCATATTGCGATCACCTCGTCCTCTATCTTCATTGAGTGCAATTCGATCTCGATCTGCCTGGCGATTTTGTGCAAGCAAGATTAGAGGGGCAGCATAAGAAGCTTGTAGCGAAAGTATGAGTGTAAGAAAAATAAATGGGTAATCATCCCAACGCAGATCTACCGGTGCGAAGATATTCCAGAGCACCCATGTAAATACAAAGACGGTCATATAAACAAGGAACCGCGCAGTTCCTAAGAATCTAGCGAAACGCTCAGATAGGCGACCGAATGCTTCCGAATCGTAATTTCCACGAATTGATCGGCGGCTCTCACGGGGAGTGTCTAAACCATGGTTGCGTGCCATCATTTAACCTCGACTTCCTTCGGATAGTTCACCATCAAAGCTTGTATCTATATTTTCTAGCGCTGCTGTAGTTGCTGCAGAATCACGATGTGCATGGCGCCAATTCTCAGGCAATAAGTGGTCAAGTACATCGTCCACGGTAATTGCGCCCAATAAGCGTTCATTTGCGTCGATAACTGGAATTGATAGCAAGTTATAGCTCGCTAAGTATGACGCAACCTCGTGTAGGGATGCGTCGGGATTTACGCCATGAGTACTTGAATCTACGATTGAACCGAGCAATGTTGCAGGTGGTTCGCGGAGCAAGCGTTGATAATGAACGAGTCCAATAAAGCGACCAGTCGGTGTTTCAAGCGGTTGGCGGCAGATAAATACCTGTGATGCCAAGGCTGGAGAAAGCTCACTCTTTCGCACCGCAGCAAGAGCATCTGCAACTGAGTAATCCGCTGACATCACAATTGGTTCTGTTGTCATCAATCCGCCAGCAGAATAATCCTCGTATGTCATCAGTCGAAGCACATCTTCGGCATCTTCTGGATCCATTAAGTCAATGAGTTCCTGCGCACGCTCTTCGCCAATTTCACGCAGAAGATCTGCCGCGTCATCCGGATCCATCTCCTCAAGGACATCAGCTGCTCTCTCGCCTTCGAGTTCTGCCAAAAGTTCAACTCGTACTTGTTCATCCATCTCTTCAATTACATCTGCAAGACGCTCATCATCAAGGGCGCGTGCCACCTCAATACGTCGCTTTGGTGAGAGGTCTTGCAATACGGTAGCTAAATCGGCAGCTCGCAATGTACTGAGTGTGGCAAGAAGATTTGTTGCACCCTGACTTGCTTCTTGAGCTGCAAACCCAACTAGCTCATCCCAGGCAACAGTCGATGTCGCTCCCTTGCGACGAAGCCCACGTCCTTTACGCATGATGTGAACTTTTGAAATAAGCCAATCACCGGTGCGAGTGAGCTCCATACCCATATCTTCTACGACGACAGATTCGCCACTTTCAACGATGGTAATCGAGCGATCGAGTAAATCTCCCAAAACAAGAATTTCTCCAGCACGAGTTTCAAAGCGACGCATATTAAGTAGTCCTGTAATTACTACTGCGCCAGATTCGATAGAGGTGACACGTGTAATTGGAACGAATACACGACGACGAAGCGGCACTTCGACAACAAGACCAAGAATTCGGGGAGGTTGATTATTTGAGCGCAGGGTCGCCACAGCATCGCGAACCTTGCCTACAGGATCTCCGTTAGGGTCAAAGACTGCTGTACCGGCAAGGCGAGCGAGGAAAACGCGATTCATTCCATTGCTGCTCATGAGCTTCCCTTCATAGGAGAAGGGTATCGGCTAGGTTTCATCCATGGCTCCCACTTCTTCAGACATTACAGCGATGCCGGGACGCCCTGACTTGATGAGATTAGGTATCGGAATACTCGGAATAGGTTCATCGGGCCCCCTTATCGCATTGAGCGCGATGCCGATCCTCTCCCTCATATTCTGGAGAAATCTCGGCGGCTCTCTTTTCACACTTCCCTTTGCGCTACGAAATAAAGTTGATCGTGTTGGCGCAAAATGGGCCGCCGCTGCAGGAGTAGTACTGGCACTTCATTTCATTGGGTTCTTTGCTGCGATGCGCATGACCTCAGTTGCAGCGGGTACCGCACTTGTAGCTCTACAACCAATCTTTGCAAGCATCTTCATCAAAGTAACAGGTGGACATATCCCATCGAAGGCATGGCTTGGCATGATTGTCAGCTTTGTTGGCGTACTTCTAATTTCAGGCATCGATTTTTCACTCGATCGACGTTCATTTATTGGAGATGTAGCTGCAGTAATTTCTGCTGCGCTCGCCGCTCTCTATATGATGTTTGGATCAAAAGCGATGAAGACTCTTGCAGCTAGTTCGTACACCACAATTTGTTATGGAGTTTGTGCTCTCACTGCACTACCCATTGCAATTATCAGTGGAAGCGAGTTAATTGATTTTCCTGCACGCGAATGGTGGATTCTTTTAGCGCTCATCGCTGGCGCACAGATACTTGGGCACTCCATGTTTAATGCAGCTCTTAAGCGAGTTTCCCCCGCAGTTGTTTCGCTCATCGTTTTCTTTGAAGTTCCGGTAGCTGCAATCTTGGCTGGGATTTTTGATATTGGAAAACAACCTTCTGGATTTATCATTCCAGGAATAATCCTTATTCTTGGTGGGTGCACCATGGTTGTATTGCGTACGCGCCCCACCCGAGAAATGGTTAAAGCTGAGGTACTCGAATGATTGATCTACATACACATACAACATGTAGCGATGGAACTGATTCTCCGCTAATGCTTGTGAAGAAAGCTGCCGCAGCAGGGATAACAGTTTTAGGTTTGGCAGATCACGATTCGACATCTGGCTGGGAAGAAGCAACCAACGCGCTTCATGCGGATTTGCAATTGGTCCTTGGCTCAGAGGTCTCATGTCTGACTGAAGATGGAGTAGCAGTTCATATGCTCGGCATGCTCTTCGATGGTAAAGATGAAGAAATACAACGTTTACTCGCCGACTCTCGTGATACTCGAATTCCACGGATGCGAAAAATGATTGAAAATCTCCAGGCAGCGGGCTATGACATAACCCTTGAAGATGTTGCACAATCAACGCCTGAAGGAGCCACATTAGGTAGACCTCACCTCGCAGATGCACTTGTAAAGAAAAAGATTGTAAAAAGCCGCGACGAAGCTTTCGCAGATTTACTCAACAATGACTCACCTTTCTATGTCACTCATCTCTCACCGACTCCAGAGGATGCTATTCGGGCGATAAGAAAGGCTGGGGGAGTCGCAGTGATTGCCCACCCTTTTGCATCTAGGCGTGGTCAAACCATTGATGAATCAACTTTTCAATCCCTTGTTGCCGCTGGCCTTAACGGAATTGAGGTTTACCACCGCGACCACAGTGAAGATGAGCGAAATCAGCTAATTGTGGTTGCCCGCTCGCTAGATCTAGTTATTACAGGATCAAGTGATTATCACGGGACAGGAAAACTCAATCAACTTGGCGAAAACACAACGGATAGGCAAGAATGGGAACGTCTTGAGTCAATGGCAAATGAGAGAAGAGTTGTGCAACGATGGATGAAGTAACTTCCCTCACCTTTGCAGTGCAAGCATTTGTAACGCTCCTAGTTATTTTCGATCCGCCTGGAGCAACCCCGATATTTCTCTCACTCGTTTCCAATAAGAGCCAACGTGAAAGAACTCGTTTAGCTTGGCTGGCAGCAGGAGTCTCACTTTTAGTTATCGCATCTTTTGCTTTATTTGGCCGCTTTATTCTGGAGTACATGCACGTATCAATAGAGGCGCTTCAGGCAGCGGGTGGATTACTGCTTCTTTATGTCTCACTGCAACTTCTTACCGGAACGGTTCATGAGATGGAGACTAAAGGAACAAATATCGGCATGGTTCCTTTGGGTACACCGTTGCTAGCAGGCCCCGGAGCAATTGTTGCAACTATGATTTTCGTGGATCAAGCTGATTCGCCAGCACGAATGGGTGGTCTTGCCTTGGCAATCATTGCGGTACACCTAGTTATTGGATTAGTTCTGATGATGTCAACAACTATTCTCAAAGTGATAAAAGAATCAGGTGTAAACCTCTTAGCAAGAATCGCTGGTTTATTGCTTGCTGCGATTGCGGTACAGATGCTTGCTAATGCCATAAAGATATTAGCGGGCTGATTTAGCTCTCTGAAACTCGTTTAGTACGAGTACGTACTCGCGTACTCGCCTCTCGTGGGGCTTTCTTTACTGTCTCGCTCTTGCTCAAATTATTATCACGGACGGGACGCTCGCGTACCGGGCGATCACGTTTGGCTTCGACTTCAACTTTGGCTGCAGCAACCATGCGGCCTGATGCATCTGTTGGAATATCAAGGGCCTCGAAGAAGTGTGCTGATGAAGAATACGTCTCAAGTGGCTCTGGCAGGCCAAGTTCGAGCGTTGTATCAATCATCTTCCAGCGAGCTAGTTCATCCCAATCAACAAAAGTAACTGCGATTCCATCAGCGCCAGCACGAGCTGTACGACCAATGCGGTGAACATAGGCCTTCTCATCCTCTGGGCATTGAAAGTTAATTACGTGAGTAATGCCGTCAACATCAATACCGCGGGCAGCTACATCTGTAGCAATCAACACATCACGCTTTCCAGATTTAAAGTCGTTGAGAGCTTTCTCGCGTGCGCTCTGTCCTAAATCACCGTGAATTGATGATGCGCGGAAGCCACGTTCCATTAAATCATCAGCGGTCTTTTGAGCGGTGCGCTTAGTGCGACAGAAAACAATTGTTGGACCGCGCCCATTTGCCTGAAGGATTCGGGCTAACATCTCGATTTTATCCATCGCATGTGCGCGGAAGACATGTTGTTTGATGCGTGCAACTACGCGACCCTCATCTTGTGAATCTTGGGTGCGAATATGTACTGGCTGATTCATAAATTTACGAGCAAGAGCGATGATGTCGCCGGGCATAGTTGCAGAGAAAAGCATTGTCTGTTGACGTGCAGGAGTTGATGAAAAAATCTTCTCAACATCTGGGAGAAAACCGAGATCAAGCATCTCATCTGCTTCATCAAGAACTACACGAGTCACCTTAGATAGTTTGAGTTTTCCTTGGCGATAAAGATCGAGTAGACGCCCTGGTGTTCCAATAACAATCTCAACCCCTGATTCGAGAGCTTCAATCTGCGGTTCGAAGGCACGTCCGCCGTAAACAGCGAGCGAGCGGATTCCGCGATTGAGAGAAAGCTCTTCAATATCTTTCGCTACTTGAACGCATAGCTCGCGCGTTGGAACAACGATAAGTGCCTGTGGCGCACCCTTTGCCTCTAACGAGTCCCACTCTGGATCAGAGGGAGAGATCACGCGTTCAATAACAGGTATTCCAAAAGCTAGAGTCTTTCCGGTACCGGTCTTTGCTTGTCCGATGACATCTCCATCGGCGAGTGCGATGGGTAGAACCATTTCTTGAATTGCGAAAGGCGCTAAAAAGCCGTGAAGATGGAGAGCGTCAATCGTCTCCTTACGAAGAGGAAGTTCGGCGAAGGTAAGGCTCACTTAGAGGGCGCCGAAGCCAACACGACGTTCAACTGGCTCACCGATTTCGATGTATCCAATCTTCGCCGCAGGAACAAGAATTTCGTGACCGCGAATATCAGTCAGGCTTAATGGGCTATTCGCTGCAAGTGCTGCGGTAACCGCACTCTTTATCTCAGCTGGTGAAGAGGGGCACTCAAAGGAGAGCTCGCTTGAAACATCAGTTACGGCGATGCGAACCTGTGAAGACTTCTCATTTTTCTTAGTGCTCATGAGGAGATTCTATTCGTTAAAGCTCAGTGCGGGGAAATCCAGATATGCCGCGCCACATGAGGTTCTCAACGAGATCCATAGCTTGTTGGCGGGTGAGCTTGCTATCTCGCTCAAGCCAGTGACGAGCTGTCACTTGGGCGTATCCAATCAAACCAACTCCGAGCATCATGGCAGCCTCTTTTGGAAGTCCAGTGTCATTAGAAATCACTCCACTTACGGCGGCAGCGCAGTCATAAGTCATACGACTTAATCTTTCGTGCACCTGTGGCTCGACACTCATATCGCTCTCGAAGAGAAGACGGAATGCTTCACCTTCATTTTCAATAAAGGTGAAGTAGGCAACGATTGTGGCGTGCACTCTCTGCGCGTTATCTGGAGTCGATGAAATTGCTTTTTGAATTTCATAAACGAGTGAATCAATATGAAGGTCGAGAACAGCCAGGTAGAGATCTAGCTTTGAAGGAAAATGTTGATAGAGCACTGGCTTACTTACACCTGCGCGATCTGCAATTTCATCCATCGCAGCAGAGTGGTATCCCGCAGCGGTAAAGACTTCAAGGGCAGCGCTTAAGAGAATTGCTCTTCGCTCATCACGGGGGAGGCGGGCTTTATCGCCTTTTGCTAGCGAACCATTTGCCAAAGAACCGGTTGCCTGCAAACCATTTGCATCTGTTGTACTCATTGTGCCTATCGTAGCGAGTGATGAGCTGATGCGTAAAGTGGCGTGCTCTCACGCATTACGGCAGAATCATCACATGAAGACTCCACCACTCGTTTCCCCTGGTGCACCGCTGACAGTTGATGAAGTTCGACGATACAGCCGCCACCTGATTATTCCTGATGTTGCAATGGCAGGACAGCAAAGAATGATGAATGCCAAAGTTCTCTGCGTTGGAGCTGGTGGATTAGGTTCTCCAGCACTTATGTATCTTGCGGCAGCCGGAATTGGAACACTTGGCATAGTTGAATTCGATACAGTCGATGAATCAAATTTGCAACGACAAATTATTCATGGTCAGTCAGATATCGGAAAAAGTAAGGCCACGAGTGCTCGCGAGAAAATTGCTGAGATCAACCCTTATGTAAAAGTTATTACGCATGAAACTCGTCTTGATAATTCCAATGTTCTTGAGATTTTTTCACAGTACGACATCATCGTTGATGGAACAGATAACTTCGCTACTCGTTATCTTGTTAATGATGCATGCGTGCTTCTGAAGAAGCCATATGTTTGGGGATCCATTTACCGCTTCGATGGACAAGCTAGCGTCTTCTGGGCCGAGTACGGTCCTTGCTACCGATGCCTCTACCCAGAACCACCACCTCCCGGAATGGTTCCAAGTTGTGCCGAAGGCGGCGTACTTGGCGTTCTCTGTGCAACTATCGGTTCGATTCAGACAACTGAAGCAATTAAAGTTCTTACAGGCGTTGGTGAACCACTTATTGGTTCACTGATGATTTATGACGCGCTCGAGATGAGCTTTCGCAAAGTAAAGATCCGCAAAGATCCAAATTGCCCTATCTGCAGCGATAATCCTCGTCAGAAAGAGTTGCTTCCTGACTACGAAGCTTTCTGCGGCGTACTTTCAGATGCAGCCCAAGAGGCAAGTACGGGTTCAACAATTACTGTCCAAGAGTTAAAGTCCAAGATTGATGGGTCAGAGAACTTTTATCTCATCGATGTACGCGAGCCAAGCGAGTTTGAGATTGTTCGGATTCCTGGATCGCATCTGATTCCTAAACAAGGGTTTATTGATGGAAGTGCACTTGCGGATTTGCCGCAGAATAGGCCGATTATTCTTCACTGCAAGAGCGGCGTTCGCTCTGCCGAGTGCCTAGCAATCCTAAAGAATGCTGGATTCGCTGATGCCACACATGTAAGTGGTGGTGTCATTGCGTGGGCAAAGCAGATCGATACATCTCTACCGGTTTACTAACGAGCAATCACCTATGCAGAAATCGTATAAGGGTTATCGCGCTCTGCTCGTTCATGCTCATCCCGATGATGAGACGATAAACAACGGTGCGACTATGGCGATGTATGCAGCACTTGGTGCTGACGTCACTCTCATTACATGTACTCGTGGCGAAGAAGGTGAAGTCCTGGTCGAAGAGCATTCACACAAAGCTGCTTCACACGATGACTTACTTGGGGATCATCGCGTTCTTGAACTCGCAGACGCCATGAAAGAGCTAGGAATAAGCGACTATAGATTCTTGGGGTCCCCAGAGATTAAATATCGCGACAGTGGCATGATGGGAACCGAACCAAACGAACGCAAAGATTGTTTTTGGCAAGCAGATTTTGATGTCGCAGCAGCACAGCTCGCAAATATCATCGATGAGGTGAAGCCACATATCCTCATTACTTATGATGAATTTGGTGGTTATGGCCACCCAGACCATATTCAAGCCCATCGCGTGGCTATGGCAGCATCAGAAAAAAGCAAGTGGCACATTTCAAAAATTTATTGGAATGTGATGCCCCGCTCCGTTATTCAAGATGGCATCGATAAAATGAAAGAGTTAGGCTCAGATTTCTTCGGCGCCGAAAGCGCCGATGATTTGCCCTTTGCCAAAGATGATTCGTTTGTGACAACACTTATTGATGGAAACTCGTATGTAGATCAGAAAATGGCTGCGATGCGGGCACACGCTACGCAAATTGCGGTAGACGGCCCATTCTTTGCTCTCTCAAACAACTTAGGCTTGCAGGTGTGGGGACACGAGTACTACACCTTGGTCCGTGGTGAAAAGAGTGAACCATTTGATAGCAATGGAAGAGAGAGTGATCTCTTCTCTGGCATAGCGCTGTAGATGCAGATATTAATTGCCCTCTTCTTCGGCATAAGTTCTGGGCTTGCAGCAGTTCTTCTTCATCAGAGCGTGCCGCCAATGGGTCTCATTCTTGGCCTGACACTTTCGTACTTTTCGATTTGGTATGTGGGGCGTTACACCGGCAAAAGAATCTACAAAATTCTTGCAGCATGTGCCTGGGTTGCAATCGCTTTGAGAGCTGGAACTTTCGGAGTAGGACGAGAACTCTTAATTCAGGGAGACTCACTCGGAGCAGCACTTATGATTCTCGGACTTATGGCTGTAGTGCTAGCTGCTTATCGTCGCGCTTAACTCTTGCCATCTTGGACTTTATACCCCAGGCTCAATAATTCATCACGTAGGCGATCACTCTCGCTCCAATTTCCTTCAGCTCTAGCGGTTTTTCGTAAATCAATCAAAGTTTTTATCTCATCCGAAACTTCAATAACTTTTGGTGCGCGCGAGAGTTCTAACCCAAGAACTTGATCCGCATAGAGAAAGATTGCTCTTTTATCAAGTGCGCCAATCGTCATATCTTTCTCAATTGCACGAAGTCTTATCAAAACCTTTGGAGTATCAAGATCATTAATTAAGTTGGCGTGGATTTCCTGATCGTATTTCAATTCAGCGCCCGAACCCCAACTGTTAACTTGAGAACGCCATCTCTCAAGTGTTGCATTTGCTGCTCGTAGCGAATCCCAGGTGAGGTTCATCTGGGAGCGATATCGATTCTCTAGTAGAGCCAGGCGCAGAGCCAATGGATCAAGTCCAGCGGCGATTATTTCTTCCACTAGTACAACATTTCCCGCACTTTTGGACATCTTTCGGCCCTCGAAGAGAAGGTGCTCGCCATGAAGCCAGTGCGCCACAACATCTTTTTTAGCGATGGAATTTGTTTGTGCTCGCTCATTTTCGTGGTGTGGGAACCTTAAATCGATACCACCAACATGGATGTCAACGCTATCTCCCAAAAGCTGAAGAGACATCGCAGTGCATTCAATATGCCACCCTGGAAATCCCATTCCCCAAGGTGAATCCCAAACCATTTCGGTTCTGTTAGCGGAAACTTTCCAAAGCGCCCAATCAGCATGGAATCTCTTTGCTCCATCATCTTCAAATTCGAAGCGATGACCTGGCTTGAGTGAATCTAGCTTGTTTCCGCTAATGAACCCGTAACTTGGAAAACTCTCAGCACCGAAGTAAACATTCTTATCGGCGCCTACATACGCATTTCCACTTGCAATCAGATTCTCAATCGCTTCAATAATCCCGCTCATGTTATCGCTAGCTCGGGGATAGAAATTTGCTGGAGAAATATTGAGTGAAGCGAGATCTTTGTGAAACCTCTCTTCATATTTGCGGGCTATTTCGATCGGAGTTAGGGATTGAATTTTCGCTTCCTGTAAGACTTTATCTTCTTCGGCACCAGCCACGAAATTATCATTCATGTGGCCAACATCAGTAATGTTTTGAACCGTTATTGTGCTTTGTCCTGTTAAAGAGAGGAGACGAACTATCAAATCGGTAAGTAAGAATGTGCGCATATTTCCTACATGGGCGTCGCGATAGACAGTTGGGCCACAAGAGTAAATTCGAACAACATCACTAGATATTTCGCGCAATTCGCGAGATGCGGTTTCGTAGAGATGTAATCGCGCTGATTGAAGCTCTCGTTCTTGGTCTCGGCGATTAAAGACAGGCACTACTTTAAAGAAGGCAATATCACTGGTTGAGAATGTAGCTATAGAGCCATCACCCTTGATTATTTCGCCTGCACTCTTGAGGACTCCGAGAAGATCCCTCATTGAATCACCTTCGCGCAGGCGAATACTGACGCGCTTACCGATTGCGCCAGCTACCTCACCTGAAAAATCCCCCGATAATTCCATAGCCCAACCTTATTGGGGTCCCCTTAATCGTGCATCGAGCGCATTGCAGGGTTAGAATTCGCGGAGGCGGCGCAGGCAGGCGCCGCGAAAGCTACGAAGGAGAACCCCATGACTTATGTAATTGCTCAGCCTTGTGTGGATGTTAAGGACAAGTCATGCCGTGAAGAGTGCCCAGTTGATTGCATTTACGAGGGTTCACGGATGCTTTATATCCAACCTGATGAATGTGTTGATTGTGGAGCTTGCGAACCTGTCTGCCCTGTGGAAGCAATTTATTATGAAGATGATGTACCAGGTCAGTGGCAGGAATATAAGAAAGTTAATACTGAATTTTTCATTGAGCTCGGATCTCCCGGTGGAGCATCTAAGGTGGGCGAGACCAACACCGACCACCCAGATGTGAGCGCACTTGGCCCACAAACTTCCTGATTTTCCTTGGGATGCACTTGCGCCATTCGGCGTAATTGCAAAAGAACATCACGCAGGAATAATCGATCTCTCTGTAGGAACTCCGGTCGACCCAACACCTGATTTTATTCAGAGTGCGTTGCGCGATGCAGCCAACTCTCCAAGTTATCCAACGACAATTGGAACTCAAGAACTTCGCTTGGCAATTACTGAATGGGCGAAAAAAAATCTAGCGGCCACTGGTGATTTTGCAGTACTTCCATTGATTGGCTCAAAAGAGTTTGTTGCTTGGCTGCCAACTTTTCTCACTTCAAAGAGCGTTCTCTATCCTGAAGTTGCCTACCCAACATATTTAGTGGGAGCACTTCTTGCAAAAGCAGAGGCAACTACTGTTGATATTGATGCCACAAATTGGCCCGCCGCTGACTTAGCGTGGGTTAACTCTCCTTCTAATCCAACAGGTCGAGTTCATAGTGAAATTGAATACCGCGTTGCAATTGATTGGGCGCGCAGAACGGGGGGAGTGGTTGTTTCTGATGAGTGCTATCTAGAGTTCGGTACAAATAAAACTCCGTCATCCATTTTGCAATATACAGATGGAGATAACCGAAATATTATTGCAGTTCACTCGCTTTCAAAACGATCAAATCTTGCCGGATATCGTGCGGCGTTTCTCGTGGGTGACCCAGCGCTTATTGGGCAGATTCTTGAAGTCCGCAAACATGCCGGAATGATGGTTCCTTTGCCTGTTCAGCACGCGATGATTGCAGCCCTGGCTGATTCAAACCACGTGAGCGAACAACGCAATCGGTATAACGCCCGCAAAGCGATATTGATCCCAGCCCTAGCCGCTGCCGGGTTCACAATTGATTTCTCAGATGCCGGGCTCTATCTCTGGGCGACTCGTAAAGAGGATTGCTGGCAATCTGTCGCTTGGTTAGCGCAGCTAGGAGTGCTTGCAACCCCAGGTATTTTCTATGGCGATAAAGGCTCACAACATATTCGAATTGCAATGACGGCGACAGATAAGCAAATAAGTGAT